>Ga0325410_1002820_pt1 | contig 19498 bp, 10 predicted proteins | sample PopdelMetagenome_16_FD_206182 | JGI IMG/M metagenome (GOLD analysis project Ga0325410, IMG submission 206182) | Populus deltoides microbial communities from Bellville, Georgia, United States - Xylem-PdIQD-R3 | ecosystem: Host-associated > Plants > Phyllosphere > Stem > Wood/Secondary xylem... | reverse complement strand
AGATAGATTTGGCCGCCTATGCCGCGGGCGCTCGTTGATTTTCTGACAATATTAAAAAAAAAATGGTTATGTAATAGCAACGTTTTAAAATGATTAAAAAAATCTTAAGAATTTGATAAATAAATAAAATTGTACATGTTATAAAAGTAACGACATGTAAAGTAAACAGGTGAGAATTTTGTATTTACACTCACTCATGTAATTAATTTAATTTAATTGAAAAATATTTTTTCTTTTAAAAAGCTAGATTCAACAAAGGTTAAAAATAAAAAGAAAAAAAATCTAAGGGGCTGAAATCAAAATAACAAGAACCAAATAAAAAAATCTACAAGGATGAAATTAAAAAAAATCTTTAATTTCACTAACTACTCTAAGTAAAAGAAATGTTTCAAAGAGAATAGGGACCAAGTCTTAGGAATAATAATTTAAGGGGTTAATTTGATTTTTTGAAAGACCAGCACAAAAATAAAGTAGGAAAGATGGAGAAGGGAAAAAAAAAGCATCTAAATACGCCAAACTAATCACAATCATACAACATGCACAACTTTTAAATGGAGGATATACCACGAAGCTTAAATCGTCGCCCTGAAAGACAGGACAACACGGTGCTCACCGTTTAAAGGCTACCATCATTATTCATTCATTTCTATTATTATTTTTATTTACTAAAGAGATAAAATAGCATCCAAGTCAAAGGTTATTTTTTTTTAATTATCAAGGGCAATAAAATAACTTAACTATATAAAAATTAGGTCAAAGACTAAAAAGCTCATTGACAAAGTTTATTATTTTATTTGTTTTTCAATGGCAATTAAATAATTAAACTATGCAATAAAGATGTAAAAACACTATCAAAAAAAGATTTTTCTACCCCTAAAACCTAGATCGATAAAATTGATTTCAAAGAAAAAATCAGTAGCTTTACCGTGTAAAATGCAGCAATGAAACATTAATCTTTTTTAATTTTATATATAATAAATCACATTTTAGTTACTATATGTTTAATAAATAAACAATTTAGTTCGTTATCTTTTATCTTAACCCAAGCATATTTATCATATATTTTTTTCTAAATTAATTCGGGAAAAAAACCCGCCACACACAGGTTACAACACCTCCACAGACAAACTTAGAAAAACTGAAATCCAATCGATCCAACGAGATTCACTATACTTTATACATTCTCATTGAGCAAACTCGGTTAAGCAGATCAAAAACTTTAAGAAAAAATGAGTCAAGGGATTAATTAATTAATAATTTACAAAACAAGGACTATATTATTTGTTGCTTGAAAATATAAAGACGAAGTTATAAATTGCTCTTAACTTAATTTTTACATTTTTTTTTATTTCTATTTTTGGCGTTAGAAAAAGTCAAACTCATCACCATAGTGATTGATCATTACAAATGTTTTCTACTCCAAAGGGTTCCCTAGAACTAGATAGCCACCTGGCCCACCTCTGTATATATAGGTCAGCGTCAGAGACTTCCACAAGATACAGACACTATACATAAACTCATTTTCTTTTAGATAGCCAAAACTCCTTTCGCACACGGACCACTCAAACTTGCAATGGCTACTGACAACACGGAAATATCCCATGATTTTCCAAGCTTTTTCAAGGTATACAAAGATGGCCGCGTAGAGAGGTATTGGAATACTGACTTTGTTGAAGCAGGTGTTGATACAGAAACCGGGGTCCAATCCAAAGATGTTGTGATCTCGCCGGAGGCCAACGTAAAGGCTCGTATTTTCCTCCCAAGAATCGACGGCCCAGCTAAAAAGCTCCCTCTTCTTGTCCACTATCATGGTGGTGGTTTTTGCTTAGGCTCACCATTTGCTTCTGCCTTCAAAACTTTTCTTTCAACTCTAGCCACGCAAGCCAGTGTCATTGCTGTGTCTATTGACTACAGGTTAGCGCCAGAGCATAAATTGCCAACTGCATATGATGATTCACTTGCTGGGCTTCGATGGATCGCTGAGCACTCTGATGGGAAAGGGCCTGAACCATGGATCAATGAACATGCAGATCTCGGGCGGGTTATCTTAGCCGGTGAGAGTGCTGGTGCCACCCTAGCCCATTACGTGGCAGTCCAAGCTGGCGCTGCCGGATTGGGTGGTGTGGCTATAAAAAGGCTACTAATAGTGCACCCGTATTTTGGGGCCAAGGAGCCAGATAAATTCTATCAGTATATGTGTCCAACAAGTTCCGGGACAGATGATGATCCAAAATTGAACCCGGCAGTAGATCCGGATCTGTTGAGATTGAAGTGTGATGCGGTGTTAGTTTGCGTGGCAGAGAAAGATATGCTTAAAGGCAGAGGGGTGGCTTATTACGGAGCAATGAAGAAAAGTGGGTGGGGTGGCACTGTGGATCTTCATGAAACTAAAGGGGAGGACCACTGCTTTCATTTTTTCAATCCTAAGAGTGAGAATATCGGGCCCCTTATGAAGAAAATGGTTGATTTCATACAGCTGAATTGATTTTTTTCTTCTTCTGATTTTACTATGGAGGGACAAGTTGGTGAGTTTTCAATCTTCGCGTGAGAAGAGAAATAATGGTTGATTAAGGCCGTTTAGCTGTTTGGATTCTTTTACTTTTTCCTTCTTCTTTTTTAATGGTTGTACTTTTATAATAATAAATTGACGTGTCATTGTATTTAATGCATTTCTCTCTCTCTCTCTCTCTCTCTCTCTCTCGTGCTTGCCTGACTTCCTTGGTTTTTGGGGTATTTTTGTACTTTAGCATTTAAAAAAAAACAGATAAATTAATACGGTGTAATTTTTTTAAAAAAATAATGTAGTTTCAGAGTGGTTAATGATATGAGTCAGAAAAAAAGAAAAACAAAAGAATTGATAATGGATTAATTTCAAAACTTGTTATTTGCTTGACCGTGAAAAGTAGCCTCCGAGTACATTTTCTTTTAACTTTTCTTTCAAGTGTAATTAATAATGGATTAATTTTATTTTATTCCCTTGGAGTAATTATCCATTTTTTATCCTAAAAATTGTTTTTCTATCGATAAAAATTCTTCGTTTTCTCCACTTGGTTGGTTAGCAACGGAAGGAAAAATTCTTTGTTTTCCTTAATTGTTATTTCAAATTTAAATTATGTTTGGCCGTAACTTTTTGCAGATTGATTGAAGTTATATTTTGAATTTCAACTCAAAGAGAAAAATCTATAAATATATTTTATTATGAATAATTTTTTACTTAAGTTCATTATAAGATTTTGATTTAATCAGAAGCTAAAAATTTTAATTTATAAATTATGACTTATATCACATTTTTTATTTTTTAAAAAAATTACTTTGAGTCATTTTTACCTTTTTTGCAAATTAAGTTATGAAAATAACATATTTTGTAAAAAAGAAGAAAGAACACGAAAATTGTTAATAATAATTTGTTGTCCTTTCACCTGTGGCTCGTATATTATTAGTCATCCCATCCCTTGAGATTTTTGCTAGGATTTTTAATCCAATGTGACACATTCTGACTCTTTATATATATATATATATATATATATATATATATATATCACGCAGTTTTATGTGTGGTGAGGTTTGAGATGGCGGTATTGATTGATACAAGGGGTTGAGTTTGATTTATAATTTAATTTAATTTAATTTAATTTAATTTAATTTAATTTTAAAAAATATTGTCTCAATCATAGATATTTATAGGTTGAGCATGTTAATTTTTTTATTCTTCAACAATTCTAAAAAAAATATTAAGTTATAATTATATGAAACTTTTAAAATATACATATTAGAAACAACATAAAAACTATCACAGTTTCTATATAAAAACAAAATAAAACAAAAATTATATTCAAGCATTTTATGAAACAGTTAAGATGCATATGTGATAAAAAAAAAATAGACTAGCCAAAAAAACTATAAAGTGTTTTTGTCTTTTTGAGTTTGTAATTTGTCTAAGAAAATAAAAATTTAACCTTAATTCTTGAAATTTTTATTTGTTTTTTTTTATAATCAGAATAAAAATACAATTGTAAAATACACTGCCACCTTGTCACATCAAACTTTTAAAAAAATAACTATAATTTATGTGAAAATAAATAATAAAGAAACGGGAAAGAGATTAGGAGAATGAAAGCAAAAGTGAGTACAAAGAAAAGAGAAAAAAATAAAGAGAGAGTAGAAAATATTACTCACAGCAATAACCTAGTTATTTACATATGGTTATATGGGTTAATATGGGTTAAGTTGAATTAATTTCAAACCCTTAAATTAAAAAAAGAAGAATTAAAATTAAAAACAAAGCATTTAAGGAAGTGTAATTGAAGGACTCAATTGCATAAAAAAAACTCTAATAAAAAAAATCATAACACAATAAGCCTTTGGGTGGTGTAAGAGAAAAAAAAAAGAAAAAAAAGAAAAATAACTATCGTTGACAATACGATCACCTTGAGGTACCACACGTCACTTCAAATGAAAGAAGAGACAGTAAAGCATTAAAGGAGACGGGGGAAAGCCAGTTGTGACCACTGGGTGGTGTTGTTGCCTGCATGACTTGGACGTCGTCACCCACTTGCTAATGCAAACAATACACTTGCCAGCAGTTTTTCTCATTTGAAAGTTAATAAAAAAAATATAAATACTAAAATATCCTTAATGACTTTGACAATTACAAAAATACCCATGTGCATAGTACAAAAATACCCCACACGCAAAGCTTCTTTTATTTGTTCTCATTCAGGATTAATTTCGTATTTACACTTTACAATAACAGTAAAAAACCAAAAAACCCCTTGTCCAGCTGGCCATGATTTTTTGATCCGGGGGACAAAGAAATAGTTTCACTGTTTCGAGGTCTGGGAAAGCCATTGATCGATTGCTTTAAATTTTGTTGATTTTAGGGGTAAAATAATATTTTTACACAGGTGAAAACACCATCCTACCCTGAACCTAAGCTTTACAAAATAAAATAAAATAAAATAAAAAGATAAAATAATTATTTTAACAGATTATATTGTGGATTGAGATACTGTAAATGACCCGTGGCTTCTAGAGTATTCGTTAATTATTTGAATAACAGCTCTGAAAGGTGGGTGGTATAGCGTTGAGTAGGAAAAGAGGGTGTCGGGGTGGGTCCCATACCTGGAATGAGCATGCCTTAAAGTTGTTATGTTTCGGGCTTGGAGCCCAGTGATTTTTATTTTTATTTTGATAATGTAGCACAATAAAAAAAATATTTAGAAAAATAATATATTTAAAATAAATATTCTGAGGTGTTGAGAAGTGAGCAGAGAAGGTTTATAAATATGAAAATTAGGGTCACACTAAGTCACTAATCTCTGATAAATTCATTAAAAATTCACCATGAGCATATTCTAATACTAATATTATAATAATTAAAATATTATTATTATTATTATTATTATTTTAGTGTGCAGTTTTATGAATAGCCAAAACTCGTCCACGCATATTCTTTTTTTTCTTGAACTCTTAAATTTGCGATGCAATATATAGTAAAGAAAATGTAACACAATGGAATGAGACGATGCGTTAGATTTCTTCGTTTGGATACGAATATTCTTACTAATATAATGGATACTTTTTACAATGTCTTATTTAATTAATTCCTTGGAATTTTTTGAAAAAATAAATTTATTTTATAAAAAATATTTGTATGTATATATGTTTATTTTTTTATTATTATAAAAAAGATAGCTTCTCTTTTTAGTTGTTTGTTACAGCTTTATGTATCTTTCAATTTATTTTATTAAATATAAATGTAATTTTATATTTTTAAATAAAAAAACCATATAACAAAAGAAATCCGTAACACCTGCAGCGTCTATCCTTATTTATAAAAGTGCAATAATTGAGGACTCCCTCTATCATACAATTCCTCACCAGTCATGTGCATCTCCTTATCACTCTGCCCTTCTTTAACGAGTGGTTCTCAGCCGTATACTTTTCACCAAACTCTCCTATCGTCTAGATCCACAACAAGCAAGAACTACCCTTTTTTGATTCGTTCCCGTCTTTCCATGGATTCAACCATACCTGAAATTGCCTACGATTACTCTCCCTTCCTTCGCATTTACAAAGATGGCTCCATAGAGAGACTCAGGGGCACCGACATCGTCCCTTCTGGATTAGACCCCAAAACAAACGTCCTGTCTAAAGATGCAGTCTACTCACCGGAGTTAAATCTCTCGTCTAGACTTTACCGACCACATAACACCAACCCTGATAAAAAACTCCCAGTCCTAGTTTACTATCATGGCGGTGGCTTTTGCATTGAAACCCCCTTCAATTTCCGTTACCATGATCACCTTAACAATCTAGTTGCGGTGTCTAACGTTATAGCAATCTCTGTTGATTATAGATTGGCCCCGGAGCACCCTCTTCCCATTGCATATGACGATTCATGGACAGCTCTTAAATGGGTTGCCTCTCATGTTAATGGAGATGGCCCTGAGGAGTGGCTAAACTCTCATGCTGATTTCGGTCAGGTTTTTCTTGCTGGAGATAGTGCTGGTGCTAACCTAGCACACCAACTTGCTATGAGGTATGGTCAAGAAAATCTGTCTGGTATTGACCTCACAGGTGTTCTCTTAGTACATCCATATTTCTGGGGCAAAGAACCTATCGGTACAGAGGGCGAGAATTTGGAAACAAAATCAATGGCCGATGCTATGTGGCATTTTGTATGCCCTACATCAAGTGGGTTGGATGACCCTTTGATTAATCCACTTGTTGATCCAAGATTGGATAGCCTGGGGTGCGACAGGCTGCTTGTTATTATTGGCGGGAAGGATTTCTTGAGGGAAAGAGGATGGCACTATTATGAGAGGTTAAGCAAGGGTGGGTGGGAAGGTGTGGTGGAGATTATGGAGGGCAAAGATGATGAACATGTGTTTCATTTGAACGATCCTACCTGCGAGAATGCTGTGGCTTTGCTCAAGAGAATCGCTTCTTTCATCAACAAAGACAAGGCCTGATTTCATCATGTTGCTTGGTTTCTGGCTCAGGGTTTTTCCTTGACTTGTTCATGGAATAATATGAGTTCATTGTACAGTAGCTCTATGTATGCTACATAGGTATGTCGTCATAAATCAGCTCGAGTCCAACTCTTTCAGAAACATGTAATAACACATCCAGAAAAATAGAAGAAGACGATTTTAGAACGATCATAAAAGAAATCTGAGCATTATTAGCCTTTATTAGAAAATGCCATCATGTGAGTTGTTGATGATATAAATTTGGAAATGATGGTCTAATAATAAAAAAATTAATGATGCACGAGTTTTTTTTTCTTGTTTGAATTAGGGGTTGGTTTTTTTTACTTTATTTTTTTATTCAATGTTAACAGGTTTTCTACAGGTTTTTTTTATATATAAAGTGTCGTAAACTCGTATTAGCATATATTGAGACATAGAATTCACAAAATTGTGTGTTTTTGGTTTTCATGGATTTTAACTTGTAATAAAATCTGTTATTTTTTATTATTGTTTGTTTAAGTTTTTTTGGTAAAATTATTTTTTTCTAATTATTTTTATTTTTTAGTTTAGAGAAATAAATATTATACTTAAAATTTTTATTTTTTCTAATTTGTTTATGATTTTTATTGCTTTTTTTATTTTCAAGTTTCATGGTTTATTTAAGTTTTTTTTAGGTTTATTTAAGGAGTTAAACCTCTTTTAAAAGCAAAAAGAAATATACAACGATACAATGATAAAATTATAAATTAGATTTTTTTTTAATATATTTCTTTTAAAGATTTTGTATGTTATTTCTGAATGCAGTAGTTCATCAAATGGTATCCCTTACCCGTAGAAATAAAAAACATGTATTCTTGTCGAGAATGTAAATACCTCATCAATGATAGAAATATAGAATTGGGATATAAAGATTTTGAAAGGCCGAGCTGGCTCTAGCCACTTTTAAAAATTATATTTTAAACTAAAAAAAAATTAGATGTCACATCATCTCTTTTTAACGTCGAAAGGTACCTTTTTGTCTGCCTCTTTTTTCACTTTCATTTTAGATTTTTTTTTAAATTTTATTCTTTATTTTTAAAAAAAAAAAATTCACGAAGTCTAGGCCTGATCTACGTAGCAAAATTGTGCTCAGAAGTTCCTGTGGTGTTTGCAGGGAAGACTCTCGAGTAATCTGCTCGAAAGCAATACTATAAGGATATTTATGATTGGGTATAGGTTCTCGAGAAGGCGGGGCCATGTCGTCCTCTCCATGCTCACCATATCTTTGTCGAGAGGAAAACGACCCTCACATCCTTCCCATCAAATTTAATTGTGTTCGATATCGATCGATGATGTATAGAGAATTTTGCAATCCCAATACAAGGATATGTATATAGTTTATTCCGATTTTTAAATTTGGGATAAAATTTATTATCCGGTATAGATTTCTTTATGCCAATGATCTCGAGGGTAATGATGCGCAAACTCTTAAGACTCGCATGTTGATTCCAAATTTATACTTCGAGTTTAGCATCATCTTTCGAATAAAAAAACAAACTAGGTAATTAACTTGTGCATATAATATTTTTTTAAAATATAAAAAAATATGTATGCATTGCTCATGTATTTTCTACATACAAGTAAAATCAAAACTTACATATAAGAACTATTTTGTTTCAAATATCAAGAAGATAATATATTTGATCGATTCAGGTTAATTTTAGTTATCCTGTCAAATTCACGACTCAAGTTATGGACCCAAATAAACTTAATAATATTACTTTTATAAATTATTATTTTTAATTATATGATAATAAAAAATATATGTTATCAAGTCAAACACACATATCTATGTAGCCCAGCATGTCTAATCCTCTAAAAAAAGTTGAGAAGTGTTGATTTTCTAGGTCAGACCCAAGTGCTTAACCTTGATTAAAAATCCAAAACATGATTATATTTGAAAGCTTAGTCTCACGCCTTGTTTTTTTTTTTTTCTAGACACTCCTTTTTTCTCTTTGTTTGTTTTTCTTAATTTAGTAGACAACAAAAGAAATAAAAAACACAAAATTTGATGTTGCTTATTGTAATGTTTTTAAGTAACCGCCGGTGATCGAAAAATCAAGATTCGAGTTTTTTTTATTAAGAAAAACACATCTTTTAAGTCATTTTTACATGAAAAATCCTAAAAACTACCATAAAACCTCAATAAATCACTTATCAATTCAAAAACACCTCAAAATCACTTAATAAAATGCAAATCAATCGAATAAAAAATATATAAATGGATCGCAGTCTATTTTTTCAAGCATGTATATATATATATATATATAATATCCCCATGGAACTGATCTAGTCAAAAGAAACCAACTAATATTAAGATTGATCATTTTTGTTGCTGAATTGTGTTCAGTCAACAACTTTTTATCTCATCCATCTGTGTTTTGGTTATGTTTTCTTTTCCTTGAAATCCAAAGAATAAATAAATAAATAAAATATGCTTTCTGGCCAAGACAAAACTTCTAAAACTTTCGGATTTTCCATTCATGTTCTTTTTAATTTATATTGTGGTTCTTTATCTTTTAATTTTGTCTTTTTACTATTATTTAAGCCGTTAAAAAGATCAAATAAAAAATATATATATAAAAAATTGTGTAAAACACCTCTACAAGAACCAATATCTTTTAGTTATTTGTAAAATAAAATGGTGTCATGTTTTTTTTTTTTTAGCAAGAGAGGCGTCATTTTTAATCCAGCGGGTTGTTTTTTTTTTTAAATAAATTTCTCATGAGATCTCATTTATGATGTTTTGTAATGCCCATTTATGGTATTTTCAATAACTTGAAATGGAGAATTCGGTTGCTTGTGCGGTTGAAAGCGCTTAAATTTCAATTTTAACACACCATTATTAAAAAAAACCAACAGCCGTTAAATCTTGTACTAGTATTATAACTATGGTAACAATCCAACAGCCGTTCTCTCCCGCGTCTTGCCTTCCTCCTCCCTCTCTAATACTCTAGAGTCTAGACCTAGAGATCTCTCCTCTTCCAGTCTAAAGAAGGACGCCGGCCATACGTCACCCTCACAAACTCATTGTCACTGGTCATCCATCAGCCCGCCACGGTGTATTATTTTCTTTATCAGCTGGAAAATCAAAAGGGATGGAAAGAGCGAATGATCGGAGGGTGCGTGTGTTGTTGGAAAACAAAGAAGGAAAGAACACTTCTCTTTTTTATTTTTATTTTTTTTTTATAAAAAAAGACCAATGAATCTGCTAGATAGACAAAGGGCACTCGTTGTTTGTTTGTTTGATGCATGGTGAGTTTACATGTAAAATTTTATGGTGTTCGTCTAATCATCACTCACGTCCTTTTAATTATTTTCTTGATATATATTTTTTAAAAAAATTATTGCAAGCACTTAGAGAATAAAATTTATAACCTACTAAAATTGAAAATAATATATTCAGTTAATATTTCTCTTTTCTACTTGTAATCATCTTTAAAAAAATAATTCAAAAAAATAATTAATTTGATATGATTAATTACTTGTCGACTATCGTAACATTTTTCGGTAACAAATATTAATTAATCATTTTGTTTTAGTTTGAGTGTTTTGAGTTTTAAAATAGCTATTCATGATAATATATATATTTTTTCTTTATCCGTAATAATTGTATATACAAACAAGATTTTTATTGTATATTTTTCTAATACTCTCAACGTGACATGTAAACTCATTTTAATTTCTATATTCAGAAAACAATGATTGACATGTAGAGTTATCCAGTTCAATATAATTCCTCTCCCTGATTAAAAAAAAAAAAAAATTGACTGTTGCTAGCATATACAAATGTCAACGGTGGGGATTATGTGGCGTTGCTTTTTAAATCTAAACTATATGTTCAAAACCCGAACGCAGCTGGGTTTCAAGTACGAATTCAGTGAGTTCGTATATTCAAACCCGGACCTAGAATTTTCAAGCCCAAAGCCGAAAACCCACATGCTCACCGAAACACGCACGTATATATAACAGATGGCACCGGATCAGTTGTATATAAAAAAAATAGAGAAGAAGAATTAATTTATCTATTAAATTCAGTACAATGTTAAATAATAATAAAAAATTAAATCCAAAGATTTGCATGTCGGAATAAAAATCTTGTACGCGATCATAGATGTATGAATTTTTTTCTCTCTCTTTTTTCCCTTGAGAAACAGCTATTGGAGTGTATTGAGTTTATAGAAACATTAGTTTCAAACATTAATTTATGACTGAATAAACGGCATTGATTAAAATAAACTCGCCTCCACAAAACTCAAATGGATTTGAACAAAACAGAAATGACAACGTTTTGATCATTAACCGTTGAGCAATATCAACTTTCACTGTATAAATTACCAAACCATTTCCATGCCAACATACATACCACTCTCCTAATCATAACTAGACAATCAAATTAGAAAATTGACCACACAAGGTTCTAGCCATGGCAAAGCTCAAGTACATCTTTAATGTCGTTCTTGCATTGTTGATAGTTGTCGCACCAATGGTTCTAGCTGAGGTGGAGCGGAGTCCTTCAGCTGAACCAGGGCTTTACAGCTATGTCGAGCAATGTGTAGCCGTAACAGGAGCGAGATGTGGGGAGGAGATTCTATATGGCTCCTTCATGGGAAAGCCCGTTACTCTTGAATGCTGTCAAAAATTCTTGCTGATGGGGAAGGCATGTGATATTGATGCATTGACGAGGGTTGTTCTCGAATTTCCAGAATACAAGGGACACGAAGAAGAAGCTCTGGCAGGGAGCAATAAACTCTGGGAAGAGTGTACTCTAGCCGTGCAAGCTGCCTCATCTTCCCCTTCTAACTGATGTAACACGCACGCACGTATAGGCTTGAAGGGTTAGGTATTTCATTTATGTGCTTCAAATCCAATTCAACTTGAAGAATTACAACATGGTATGTGCGTATAAAGGAAAATGAACACATCACTGCCCAGTTAGAACGCATGTCTTTTTTTTCTCCTCTCTTTTTGCAAAACAGATGATGTTCCTGGCTTGTTTGTATTGGTTATTTCGTTTTGTTGGTGAGTCAAGTTTCCCTTCGACACGGAAAGGTTTTAATTTTGATCAGCAAATGAAAAAAAAGAGAGAGTTTATTTTATTAATGACAGCTCTTGGTGTTATGTTAGGTAGAACATGGGTTTCAAAACCCAATAAACTTCTTATTTGTGGAGTTATAATACAAAGCTACTCGATAAATATAATTTTAACAATAATATTTATTATAATAATTTAAGACTTTATTGTCTCAACAAACATACAAGTCCCTGCTTTTTTTTTTAATTTATTTGGCATATAAAATCAACTCCAATAACATCTAATGATTTAAATTTAAAAAATATTTAAGAATATTATAGCGATTATTGCCTGTCTTTATCAAATCCAATTAAATAATTTACTGTTCACTATCATTAATAATCAAGATATTGATATTGCCTGTCTTCATCAAATCCGGTTAAATAATTTACTGTTCTATCACTAATAATCGTGAGAGCCACTGGCTGTTGCTGACCGCCTTCGTGATTAATATATATTTTTTTTGATAATATTATTTTTTCTGTTTTCATTTTTGTATTTTAAAGAAACCAAGACATTATTTTTTCTGTTTTCAAGAATTATATAATTAATTCTTGTAGTTTTTAAGTTTATTGTGATTTTATATATAACAGCTATTTTCAAGTGTATTTTTTACTTAAAGATTATTAAAATTATTTTTTCAGATTTTTAATATAAATATCAATTTGATGTTTTTTTTAAAATACATAAAAAATTAAAGTTATTATACTGTTAAACAGTCAATTAAAAAAAAAATTAAAGATAGAAGGTAAGATTGGAAGTTTTTGGTAGAAAAGAAAAACATTTTTGGAATAAAAACTCCTAAAATGATTATTAATTTTTTATATTATATTTTAGCTGGTTAAAGGATTATTAAATGGTTTCTGTTCAATGCCTCTCTTGATTGGCTCAGTCCTTTTATTAAGGATGAGGCACCCTTTATTAAGGATCAGGCACCCTCTTAATGCACATCAATTCAGATTTATCCCTCTAGCGCCCAAGTAACCTTTCTTTCTTGTCAATGGCATCATCCCCAAATAATGAAATCGCCCTCAAATTCAGGTTCTTTCAGGTCTACAAAGACGGCCGTGTTGAATTATTCTATCCACACAACAGAAAGATCCCACCGTCCGATGATCCAGTCACTGGAGTCCAGTCCAAAGATGTAAGTATCTCATCTGAACCTCAAGTCTCTGCCCGTATTTTCTTGCCAAAACTCAAAGACCCCAACGAAAAACTCCCCCTCTTACTATACATCCACGGAGGTGGATTCTCAATGAAATCTGCCTCTTCTCCTGCCTACCACAAGTTGTGCAACCAAGTTGCTGGTGAGGCTGACTTTATAGTTGTCTCTGTGGAGTATGGTCTCTTTCCTACCCGACCCATACCCGCATGCTACGAGGATTCGTGGGCTGTGCTCCAGTGGGTGGCATCACATGTTAACGGGAATGGACATGACCCATGGCTGAATGATCATGCTGATCTTGGGAAAGTTTTTATTGGGGGAGATAGTGCTGGTGGTAACATATCACATACTTTGGCTTTTCGGGTCGGGTCGGGTCAATCGGGTTGCCCCGGGGGGTGAAGGTTGTGGGGGTGGTTATGGTGCATCCCTTCTTTGGGGGTACCAAGGATGATGAAATGTGGTTGTACATGTGCCCCACTAATAGTGGGCTGAGTGATCCTAGGATGAATCCGGGTGTAGAGGATCTTGCTAGGCTTGGGTGCGAGAGGATGTTGATCTTTGTAGCTGAGGAAGACTATTTGACTGTTGCAGCTAAGAATTATTATGAGAAGTTGAAAAGGAGTGGATGGAAGGGAACTGTTGAACTTGTTGAGAATGAAAAGGAAGACCACTGCTTCCATTTGCTTGATCTCGATGGTGACAAGGCTCGGGAAATGAGACACAAGTTTGTTTCGTTTCTCAAACAAGACCAGATCAATCTTTTATAAAACTTTGTTGTCTATTGTCCTGTAATGGAAATTCATATCCTCTTTTCATTTAATAATTTCATGCAAGACGCTTAATTACAGTTTATATGATTGATCTTGATGTGCAGAGAGCCTTCCAAGTGGTTGGTTATTTTATGGTTCAAGGAGACCGCGTGTAGTAGCCGAGGGGGGTTGGAGTTCAATTATAAAGGTGCACAGCTCAGAACAGCACAAATACAGGGCATGAAAGTCCTGGTTTTCTAAGGGTCTGGATGACCCAATCCGCCAGAAAAAAACGACCCAAAACAACGAGTCGGCCCATGCTAAAAAACGAAACAGTAAAGCCCAGCCCCACAAATCCTATTTATATAAGCTGGGTATACGGCCCGGCCACCATATATGGAAATGGATCCGGATTGGCTTAATAATATTTCAGAAAGATTCATCTTAGGAGTTTGTGCCGGGATTGTTTGTTTCCATTGCTCAACAATCGAAGCTTTGTCCCTTCCTCCAACGGATCACTATTCACTACTGGACAAATGTAGGTTCGGTGAGATCTCTTATCGCTCAACAATCATAGATTTGTCACCTATAAAGTTCTTGCAATTACTTAACTACTACTCTTGTGTGTGTATTTTGAAGTGTTTTTAGTTGTTTTTTAGAAATATATTAAATTGATGCTTTTTATGATTTTAATGTATTTATATTGAAAGTTAAAAACCTATTTTAATAGTTTTTTAAGAATCTATACCACAATATAGAGGCCTAATTAAATGATTGGATGGAAAAAAAAGAAGAAGGATAATCTTTTTATTCTTCATTTGATACTTCTGGTCTGTTATGTTCTCTATATATTGACGCTTCAACTCCCAGATCAACGTATCTTTATTGCTGCTTTAAGCTTTCTCTCCTCAAATGGGCAGCAATGAAATAGATCGTAAATTTCGATTCTTGACAGCATACAAGGATGGGCGGGTCGAAATACACTACCCGACCCATAAAATCCCTCCATCTAACGACCCAAATACCGGGGTCCAATCCAAAGATGTTACAATTTCAACCGAACCACCTGTATCCGCCCGAATTTACTTACCTAAAATCCTTGACCCGACCAAAAAAGTCCCAGTCCTCTACTACATTCATGGTGGTGGCTTTTGCTTTGAGTCTGCCTTCTCACCACTTTTTCACAGCCATTTAATGGCATTGGTTGCTGAAGCCAATGTCATTGCCGTGTCGCTTGAGTACGGGCTATGGCCGGAGCGGCCCTTGCCCGGGAGTTATGTGGATGCTTGGGCGGGGCTCAAATGGATAGCATCACATGTCAAGGGAAATGGGCCTGAGCCATGGTTGAATGACAACGCGGACTTTAGTAGGTTTTTTATGGGCGGGGATAGTGGTGGAGCTAATATGTCCAATTTCCTGGCAGTTCAGATCGGGTCCTACGGGTTGCCTGGGGTGAGGTTTATTGGAATGATCATGGTGCACCCGTTTTTTGGTGGTATGGAGGATGACGAAATGTGGATGTTCATGTATCCAACAAACTGTGGGAAGCAAGACCCTAAGCTAAAGCCGCCGCCAGAGGATTTGGCGAAGTTAGGGTGCGAGAAGGTGTTGGTGTTTCTTGCCGAGAAGGATCATCTAAGAGAAGTAGGCGGGATCTTTTACGAGGACTTGAAAAGAAGTGGGTATAAAGGGGCTTTGGAGGTTGTGGAACATGAAGGTGTGGCGCATGAGTTCCATCTCTTTGATCCTGCTCATGACAAGTCTCTAAGTTTGGTCAAAAAGTTTGCTTCCTTTCTCAATGAGGTGTAGGTCAAGCTTCTTCTTTTTCTCTCTCGGGTGTGAGCGGAATATCCTCCTCTCGTTTCCAAAAGTGTTTTTTTTTTTTTTTTTTCTGCCCTTCATTTTCATGGTCTCGACCAAAGGTCGGGGTGGGTCTTTGAAGTTGTATGGTATTCGATTATAGCGAACACGACAAGTTTGTTCTAAAATTAATTCGCAACCTCGATAATGTCTTTGCTTCTATTTGAAGGTAAAATTTCAATAAAATTCACTGTCAATTTATGCAGGCAAAATTAAGTTTATTACAAGAGCACCCCCGTAACCAATTAATTATAGTAGTGGACATTAATATTTTGTTCCGAGTGAACCTTCAAATGAAATAATTTCTCTGTGACGATGCTGAAGACGAATAATGTTCGACTTTGATCACAACCAAGAGGAAACTCCGTTCGGGAGTTCTGGCAAAGCATTGGAAGGAAGGAGTCTACGAGAATTTTTGGCGGTTGAAAGTTCTTACGAGGGATGTTCAGTTATTTTACGTTGTTTATTTATTAGAAAGTAGTTTCTTTTAGAAAATAAATTTTTAAAAAGTAAATTATTTATAATATTTGATAATAAAATAAAAAATAAATTAAAAAATATTTTTTAATACTTAGTTATGTCATAGAAAATAAACTAAAAAATAAAAACTAGTTTTTATTACGTAAAACCATGTTCATCCTTTTAGAAAAACATTATCTTTATTGCTGTTCATTGTGTACATTCCTTTATCAGTCCCTCAATTTTATTTTTGTTTTGATTTGGTCATGAAACTTCTGTTTCTTTTAATTTGATTCTCAAATGGTTTTTTTTTTTTGTTGTCCTCCTGGATTTTTTCATTCTCAATGATGTTGGGATCTTGGGAAGGGTAGATTGAAACTTGAAAAAAAAAATTATGGTTTTGCATATATAATCAAATAATTTTGCTAACATCATTGAGAATGAAAAAATCCAGGATAACAAAAAAAAACCATTTTGGTGTTTAAGGTTGTTACCGATAAAAAAAAAGGACGACAATTAATATATTCTTCTGCTAATTATTCTAGCTCCACTTTTTCTAATGAGGGTATTCTAGCTCCACTTTTTCTTATGTTTATTATATTCTGTAGATACAAAAAATTAACGTGTTTTGAGCATTTAATTAGAAACTTAAATTAACAAATTTCAAAATGATTCTTTTATTCTTAAAAATATACATATATAAGAAAGATTTACAGGAAAAAGAGTAGATTGTGCCTAAATATCCATGGCTTTGTCTTTCAAAATACAAGGGACTTCAAATATTTTTTTCTTACAAAATCTAAATTGAGTTGGTAGATATTACCAAATTTATGAATAAGTCATTTAATTGATCATGATCCTAAATTCTTTAGATACGGGGAAAAATTGACTAGATTGTTGAGTGAATTTCATCTAGTAGAAGCAATAAATCAAAGACAAAGGAAATGGATAGATCCACTATCGTCACGGTTACCTTATCTAATTTAAAATATAAAAAAAAATTAAAGTAACAAAATTTAATTTTTTTTAAAAAAATACCTTTAAAACATAAAAATAAAAAAGTATTAATTAATCATGGTTTACTCTTTATATTAGGAAGCCCTGAATTTGCAAGATAATCAATAAACTACATCTAATTCGGAAGCCCTAAATTTGCAAGATAATGGATGACCCTCCTGTAAAGAATTATGTTTGATGTGACGTGGCAGTTCAACCATTATTTTGCTAATTTTTATATTTTTTTATAATTTTAATATATTAATATATTAATATTAAAAATTAATATTTTTTTAAAAATTACTCTAATACGTTTCTCATTGAAAAAAAACATATACATGTACAGTACAACAGCGACAGCAACAGCGCGTGACAATGTTGGAATTAAACCCATGGTTACGAAGATAGCAGGACTATACTAACCCGGATCAAGGGATAATTAAACTCTAGTTACATAAAACAAGATGGCATCCACCTCCCAGATATCCGTCCACGTCGCCATGAATGAGAGTTGAAAATATCTGCACAAAATTGGAAAAGTTCAAAAAATCACATGGATGACCCTCCTGGAAAGCTATCATGATATGGACATTGACATTGACATGGACATGGCGACATACTGGTCAGCAAATATTAAAGTAGCTGGGCCTCGAGATTCATTTTTCTCTGATGGGAAGAAAAATAAAAACTTACGACGTCGTACTTATTGTCATTCACACTGAGAAAAAAATACGTAGCCATTCATTAACGACTAATAAATATATATATATATATATAAACAATCAAATAAAATCTCTGAAAGCTTAACCTGGTTAGAAATAGATGTATTCTCCAAATCATCATCAAGAATTTAAATAACGAAGATGACACGAGAAATAATTTCATGCGAGCATTTCAGTCGAATATTATGAATTGTCCACTCAAGATGCAATTGTAGAGAGTCTCAATATGCAAAAACTAACAAAGAGATGATAAAACATGATAGCCTTCAATTAAAAACACAAAAACCTGAGAGAAACTCTCCCCAGATCCTAGGCCTTGTCCTGATTCAGGAAAGAAGATATTTTTTTAAGCATAAGCCTAGCGTTCTCTCCAGGAGGAGAGAGAAGATGGAACACATGATTCTCTCCTTTGGCCTCCATGATCTCCACTTCTCCACTCCATCCATTCTCCCTCAACTTTTCATAGTAGGCACACCCCCTATCTCTCAGCAGATCCTTTTCAGCGACAGCAACAAGCACCTTGGAGCACTCCAGTCGAGCCAAGTTTGGATCGACAAGTGGATTAAGTAAGAGGTCATCGCACCCATTTGATGTAGGGCATGCCAGACGCCACAGACCTTCAGCAAATGCTCTTTGTGATGATTCCCTGGGCTCATTACCAATAGGATCCTTACCCCAGAAGTATGGATGTGCCAAAACAATCCCAGCAATATTAACACCAACTAGTTTCTCTTGACCGTGTCTCATGGCCATCTGGTGTGATATATTAGCACCGGCGCTATCCCCATTAAAAAACACCTTGCTAAAATCAGCATGAGAGTTTAGCCACTCCTCAGGCCCGTCTCCATTAACATGAGATGCAACCCATTTGAGGGCTGTCCATGAATCATCGTATGCTGCAGGAAGAGGATGCTCAGGTGCTCTTCGGTAGTCTACGGAGACACCTATAACATTAGCCTCGGCTACTAAGGTATTGAGGTAATTATGGTAAGTAGAAGAGAAGGCAGTTTCTATCAGAAAAGCTCCACCGTGAAAGTAAACTAGGAGGGGCAGTTTTTGGTTAGGATTTGTGTTTTTTGGAAGGTAAAGTCTACAAGATAGATCTAGCGCAGGTGAATAGACGACATCTCTGGACATGACATTGGAATTGGGATCAACAGGAGGGACGATATCTACTCCCGTAAGTCTCTCTATGTGACCATCTTTGTATAGTCGAAGTAAAGGAGAGAAATCTTGAGCAACTTCCGACATGGTTGAGCACTTGAAATTGCGGACAGAGGACTCGGTTATTTCAAAACATATTTGGAAAAGGCTTGAATAAATATGGGGTTTGCAATTTACATCGTAATAAATATCGGAGTTTCATTATAACATTACGACAAAACGAAAGAAAAATTACTGAAAATATATTAAAATAATATTTTTATTTTAAACAAAAATATCCAATCCTAAATAAAAAA
>Ga0325410_1002819_pt1 | contig 19499 bp, 12 predicted proteins | sample PopdelMetagenome_16_FD_206182 | JGI IMG/M metagenome (GOLD analysis project Ga0325410, IMG submission 206182) | Populus deltoides microbial communities from Bellville, Georgia, United States - Xylem-PdIQD-R3 | ecosystem: Host-associated > Plants > Phyllosphere > Stem > Wood/Secondary xylem... | reverse complement strand
ATAAAATGCAGAGGAAAGTTTTCGATTTCCTATAATCAAATGACAAAGTTGAATGGTAATATATGTTGGAAAGTGTACCTTCCGGAGAGGCACCACTGAAAAGAGTCCAAGAAAGCTGACAACAAACAGAAAGCCAATCATCCAAGAAAGGGATGGATTTTTAAAGGCATCAGTATGTTCTGTTGATTGTTTGGCCACAGCTTCACTCATTCCAAACAGGTAGCTCCCAAAGCCTCCTATTAAACGGAAACAGAATACAAATTATTGAATGAAAACCATTACTTGTATGAAATTCAACAAGCTTAAAATCGTCATAAGCGTAATCACAAATTAGCTGTTTCATTACAAAAGTTTCAGGTTCAAAACAAGTTTGGAACGCACGCAGCCATGCTTATATTGATTATTAAGATAACAAATTAGAAATAACAGCGTATTCATCTCAACTAAAATTAATGACTCTCAGTCAATGAACAAGCTCAATAGAGTAAAATCTACACTAAAGGTTTAATTAATAAAGCTCAAGCTCACTACTAGCATTCTAGAAAGAGATCAATTATTCACATTTTCTTTCTTTTTATTATTAACGGAGAAGTCTTCTTTTTCCATCTAATACAACTTTGAACTTTGTAAGTCATCCAAATCCGGCTCATATATATTGAATTGTAAACCAAATATCTTCTCTGGTGAGACTGTGGACCAAAAAGGTTGCGTGCCTTTACTGCCGGCCGCACTTTATGCCTGGTGGAGCACTCGAAACCTAAGAAAAAACTAGAAGAAATAATAAAAAGTAGACACCCCCCCCCCCCAACTCCCACCCGCCACCACCATTATCACACTCCACGAAAAAGGGAAAATCTGGTAAAGAAAATTATTAGAGAAGACTTTCATCAAACTTTTTAAAGAAAGTAGATTTGTTCATGTCTCTCAGCTAAAACATCTCTTAAAATTTAGTTTTTAGGTTGGGGAAAAATCTCTTTAAATTAATGAAAGAAAACAAAATTACTAAAACATCTTATGAAATCTTAATTTTGATGTGTCTCTCAGCTAGTTTAGGCAGTAAAATATTATTCGGTTCAAGGATCATCTAAATCTAATCGTATCTGAGAAAAAGGGATCTAGAGAGAAAAAGGGTTGCCTTATCATGTAATCTAGCAACTAGAAAAAGGAAATCTTGACATTGAATTTGAGTAACTAATCACTTGATCAAAGAAGTCTAGATATGTCATCAACCCAAAAAGGAAAATCTTGAATTAAAAATACTTAACGAGTGCAGAAAGTATACCACTAAAGGCAATGCCAGAGGAGGCAACCACACAAGTCTGGATAACAGTGTTCTCTTGCCTGGTAAAGGGTTGCTTCAAAAGGCCAGATCTTTCAACAAACTTTGTCCAAGTCTTGATGAAAAAGAACCCCAAAAGACCAGCAGAGACATTGAGGGAAGGTATGATACCAGTTGTAAGATTAAGCTTCATAACTATGAAGCTGAACAAAATACTCAACACAAAGCTGACCACAAAGGCCCTCAATGTCAGCTGATTCCTCCATGAAGGCACTTCTTGATTCTCAAATACCCTTTCCAGGGACAACCCATTTTCTTCCTCTTTATTGTCCTCCTTTTTGCGATCATCATCTCTTCCATTGTGATCCATTTTCTTTTCTTGAAAAAAAAAATGATACTTTGTTTTAGTGAATCTTTACGAAGGTTGGATAGATGGGACTGTGCTAAGTAAGTCAAGGTGGTTGAGATTATTGCTCAACACACCAAGGACGCAAATGAAGACATATAGACACGTGTGGAAGAGTGCAAGCAAATGGGGATGATGACAGTGATCCAAAAAAGACACCTTGTTTGACTCATGCTGTCACCTTCACTTCACTTATGGGTAAGAGGTCAACTTGCAACCCCTTTATCGGTGCAAGGGGACTCATCCATTCTAATGCTTTTTAAGTTCAACTTTTGTTTTCAATTCTTTAAATAAACTATATATTTATATCTTATTAACTATATTTATAAATTTATCTAAGTTTTTATCTAGAAATATAAAAATTTTCTCAAAATATATATTATAATAAAATTATGAGAGTTGTTAAGCTTGATTTGAACCAATAAATTAATTTAATAATTCATCGATCTCAAATATAATTTTGATCTAAACTAGATAAAAATTTATTCAATCCATCTTTAAAATCTTGTAGGTATAACTATAACATAATAGTTAAGGTTAAAATTAATTTTTAAATAATAATAATTTAACTTTTAAAAAATTAACCTACACAATTCATGATTCCTCCATACAATTCATAACTTAAACTCGTACAATCCATAATTCGGATCTTGAACCGCCGGCCAAGTTTTTATCTAATGACTTTGCTGGATATGAGGTCAGCTATCTCTGTAACTATGAATCAACTGCAAATGTTGTTTCTATTGGTAACACAATATTCCATGTACATTCACGCTTGCTTGGCTTTGTTCCTGTAATTAAATAAACAAAGGTTTCAAAAAGAATTGTATTTTAGATTTTTTTAGGTTTTTGGAATCATGGCATTTGGTATTTTAGATTTTTTATTACAATGAGATGAATGAAATAAAAGGGTATTTAGAAGTAAAGTAACAATTGTTTTTTTAAAATGTTTTTATTTGTAAATATATTAAAATAATAATTTTTATTTAAAAAATTATTTTTGATATTGACATATTAAACAATCTAAAAATATATAAAAAAATATTTTTTTTATGAAACTATGTTTTTTATAATGCAATTTCAAATAACGTTTAAAAATACATTAATAATGTTATTCAATGATCTCATTTTATGTTTTGTGATTTTAGCTCTGATGATAATTAATAGATGATAATTGATTTTTTGAATTTAAAACCTTATATTATAGACGTTGTTGTGACATACCATTGATGTAGGGGAGAAAAAGATGAGAACTAAAAATAGTTAAGTGTTAACCGCTTGAACTTATCAACTTAAATTATCCTATAATCTCCATTAATAAATTCCTTAATAAATCTCCTATAATGACGGCGATATTCCCGGATGTTCTGATTCAGACCTTCCGAAATCCACGGGTCAAATGTTCTCTTTGTGATGGTCAAACAATACAAAACCATGATTTCCAAGTTTTTATTTCTTTAAAAAATTGTCGAGCAATAAAATATGATCATTAATCTCCCTAATATACATATAAACCACCCAATGGTTAGATTGATAATAATAAAAAAAAAAAATGGTCCTTCCTTTATGATTATTAGAATTCATATTTTTTATTTTTTAGAACTGAATAATTCACACCTTAAATCAAGTTTTTTAAAAAAAAAAATGATAATTTTCAAGTCTTTAAGAGGGAAATAAACTTAAAGACAAAAGCTAAATCCAACGCACTACTAGGAAATTGAAAAACATGAATGGAAATACTATTGTAATATTTATCATTGATAAATTACAATAACATTTACTGAAAGACTATTTTATTGTTATATCTCTTGGTATATACCGATTGAAATATTTTATCAGTATATATAAAGGAATTACAATTAGAAATTATGGGATGAGAAAAAATGAGAAAAAAAATGATGTGTCATTATTACTGATGATATTACAGACAATGAATCCATCGCTACTATCCGTCAGTAGTTTTTAAGTTATAATCTGGCAAAAAATAGCAACCACCCACCTTTTATTTTATCACAAATCAAGTTCTCGTCATCACAAATTAGACCACCCTAACACTTTGTCTATCAAAATCCCTATTATATATCAAAATTTTTTAAGATTCTTCATATTAAGTAAGCAAAACTATCCCTTTTTTTGTTGTAAATCATTTTTAAAATGTTAATTTTTTTGGCATTTTGATGTAGTATATGCAGTTTGTTTGTGTGTTTATTTATTTTATAGCTTTTTCCATAACAATTTGTTGTATGAAAATATGATTTGTACATGTTAGGGTTTGTATAAGATTTTAAAAAATTATATTTGTTTGTAATTTGATGAAATTGAATTCAATTTTATGATTTAGATGTTTTGTAATGAAATAAATTATAACTTATTTAATAGATATGTCTCATATTTTATCAATTTTATTGTCAAGTTGAGAATTTCAGTAAATGTGGACAAATTTAAATTCTTGTATAAAACTAATAATGATTTAAGAGTACTATTAAAATAGATTAAATAAGTTTAAGTTAAACCGATGATAGCTAATTAGTTAAGTACCGATAATTTATTTAGTTCACATAATTAATTCATATATGTTGTCATCAATATTCTAAATAAATTTCATATAAGTAATGGATGATCGTAAATGAATCGAGTTTCACTTGAAGGATTGAGTATGAAAAATTATTGTAATGGGATTGAGAGTTTTGTTAATTACACAACATCGAATCCAAAAAATATTAGTGGATGCGATATTTGATGTCCATGCAAGATGTGTACAATTAAAAAAAGTTCATGTATCTATATGTTGTTATGATGCATCTTTTACAAAAAAAAAAGTTCATGGAAAAATACTTGTGTCGATTTGCACAATGAGAACCATATGCTCTTTACGAGACCATGTTAGAAAGGATGATTGGGTCAACTTTTAATTCTAGCAACATGCATGAAGTTGTAGATGATAATAGTAATTTTTATAAGAATATGGTTATGGATGCAATTAGAATGAACCATGATGATTTAAGTGAATGTTCAATCGTAGATGAAAAACCAAATGTAAATGCGAACATGTTTTTTTTTTTTCTTTTGAGAGATTTTGACGAACTATTATGGGTGGGTTCATAAATCACAATAAATTATCGGTCGTTGCATTAGTGTTTACTATCAAGTTATATCATGAGTTGAGCAAGGTTAGTTATAACAGAATCATCGAATGGGTAAGAAATATTTTACCTTTAGAGAATAAGCTGGAAGAGAACTTTTATATTGCTAAATTCATGATGAAACTTCTTAGTCTAGGATATTAGAAAAATTAATGTGTCCAAACTTCTACATATTATACTACATTGAAAATACAGATTTAACTGAGTGCACAATGGATATTTTTTATATAAACCTAGAACTGACAAGGGATGGACTTTTGTCGCATACTTCTCGATCACTCTTACACTTCAAAGATTATTCATGTCTTCACAAACTATTGAACACATGATGTGATGGAGTCAAGGTGTACTTTTTCAATGGTGAAACTTAAAAACATTTTAATAGAGTGCATCAACAATTTTTAATGGAACCATGAAACATATATCTTGGATTATGTACAAAAAGATTTAATCTATTTAAATCATTTGCTGCACCATATTTTTATTGGCTAGTGATACTCACGACAACTTATCATAGAAAGATTATCATAGAAAGAATATAAATGACTTCTTTGTTGGTAGAGTAGAAATGAATGTTACACCTCCAATATTGTTGGGTAAAGAATTATATGACATAATCTTGCAATACGAGAGCACTATCTCACTTTATACTGGAATATTTTATTTTTATAGATTATAGTCTCAATTAAAAATAAATAAAATAGAATAGAATAATAGAATACCTCGAAATTCTTTCACCAAAGTTGAAGCGATGATAATGATGATGGCATTAACAACTTCTTCATTAAAACATCATAGAGTTAAATTTGTAATTGCTACTCTATTTTACAAAGTCTAGCATTTTTCACATCTATAAAAATTGTCCCAATGTGTAGTCAGTCCAATAACACTAGAAAAATAATTTTGGCTATTTTCCAAAGACGGAAGAGCCACATCCATCACTTTGAACAAATTAAAACAAAGGATTGTGGGAGGAGCAATTTCTTAAACCCAAATTAAATGGAGTCTGTGGTCTCCAAGGACTTATCTTGTTTATTAATTTGGTTAGCATATCACATGATGCAAGGATTTTTTTATTATTATCATTATCTCGGCAGTAATTATTACATCTAATCTCTTTTCTCGTTAATAAAAAATGATAAGAAAATTTTCATTAAAATTTAAAAATAATTTATTTTTTTAATTCCCTTTTTTTGCATAGAAAATGTAAATTTTGAATAGAAAATACTATTTAAATTAAAAATAAATTTGAATAGAAAAGGTAAGGAATTTGGATCCCAATTCGAAAATACTATTTAATATAAAAATAAATGAAATGAAATGAATAATATATTTGAGATTGTGGTAGTGGTTGTAGTTTAAAGTACTTTTCACTATTAAAACAATTTTTTTCTTTCAAAATATTACAATTTCAATCGTGGTGAAATCAAAAAGAAATTTAAAATTTATAAAAAGAATCAAGATGAAATTCATACAACAAAAACATATTACGATGACTAAATCAAATAATTTTAAAAAATAAGAGGACAACATGAATTTTTTTATTGGATAATGTGTTTTTCGAGATCAAAAAAGAGAAAAAAAAAAAGAAAGAAAAAGTCGTTAAAGTCAAACTATCGTACACACAACTACACAAGCCACTTAATCCAGATGGGGTAGTCGTTGGCTTTCAAATGTCGTTGTGATTACAGAATTTTCATTTCCTAACACCGCCACACGTGTCACTTGAAGTATGCAGAGCAGTTTTAAAAGCTGATAAGTGCATCATACACACCAACAAATATATTTTGAAAAACAGAAATTATTATTTTTAAAATTTGAAATTGCCTATGTTTTGACTCTATAATTACAAAAATACCACAATGAAAAGACAAATAAGCCTTTAAACCCAAGCTTAAAAAATTCTTATTGATTATAAATGTGCATTTATTATTTTTTTTAATATAAAGTTGACTCTATATTGATCCAAAATTACAAAAGACCACATTGAAAAGAAGAATAAATATTTAAATTTAAGTTTAAAAATTTCTGATGTAAAAGATAACTAAGAAAATTGATTATGTATTTTTAAACTAAAAGATGAATTCGTCCACCCATCAAAGGTAGATTTATTTTGATGCCATTACACGGAGCAATTAAAAAGTAAAAAGACTTCTTTGCCCTCAATAAATATTACAATGACTAATTGGTCCTTCTACAATTTCAATATTGTCCCAAAAGCTAAGCAAACAAGTTTTTTAAGAAAGAGTAAAATAATCATTACTCTATTCTGTTGAGTTTAGGTGCACAGTGAACGGCACACTATTCTGCCGTATCTCTGCTGGCGATGCCTTCTGTAGATGCTATTATGTTGTTGCAAATACAGCTGTTATCGTGGGTTCAATTCTTTAAAGCTGTTGTGTTTCTGGTTAATGTTAATATAGTTTAATTTGCACCAGTATGCAATATCCTGGATTTTACTCAATCTGGTCAGGTTCTGAGAAGAGTTGCTATATTTGGTGTCAGGTTTGCTCATTTTGCTATGATACTAGAGGGTCCAGTCTGCCTGTCTGGAACGGCTATGTTGTTATCAGTCTCAGAATAAAACCATAGCTTTAGTTATATAACAGGGAAAATAAGTAGAAAAAAAAATGACGATAACAGCTTCAGCGATGAACCCTATAGCAATCTCCGTAGCTGAACAAATAAGTTGAAGTGATTGCTTGTACAAGCGTTGTCTTATTTTTCTCTTGGTTTGTCCTATGAAAATGAGAAGAAGTTAAAAAAATAGACAAATATCGCCGTCTTCTTAACGGCATCTAAGCCCCAGGGAGCAAAGACCAGAGGAGGTCAACATCATAAATTAATAGGTTGTCATTTGGATCATACGTTCGGCCCCATGCAAATATATTCATAGTTTATCATAGAATCCTTAATTTCACCTTGCTGTGATTATTACTTGTTTAACTGATCTTCCAATCTCGTAATTTAAAAGGCAAGATCCTACGTTGTTCGTGTAGTGGAAAACAGAAGGCATAGTCATAGTGATAAGAAAAATGGATCAAAATGGAAGGGAAGAGAAAGTAGAGAATGGTTTAGATATGGAAATTGCAGATGATGATAACAACAAACACAAGAAACTAGAAGGAAAGGAAGAAGGAGAGGAATCAGTGGAGAGGATATTTGCAAAACAAGAAGTGCCATCATGGAGAAATCAGCTGACAAGGAGGGCCTTTGGGGTGAGCTTTATACTGAGCGTATTGTTCAGCTTTATAGTGATGAAGCTGAACCTCACAGCAGGAATTATTCCTTCCCTTAATGTCTCTGCTGGCCTCTTGGGGTTTTTCTTTGTGAAGACATGGACAAGGTTCCTGGAAAATTGTGGCCTCTTGAAGCAACCATTTACCAGACAAGAGAACACTGTCATCCAGACATGTGTTGTGGCCTCCTCTGGCATCGCCTTTAGCGGTAACAATTTTGATGTTACTATGATGTACTAACATTGAATTGTATGCTTTTATCTTTCATGTTAGAGCCTGATCATTCTATTCTTTAATATACAAATAGGAGGATTTGGAAGTTACCTGTTCGGAATGAGTGGACGCATTGCCCAGGAATCAGCTGATCAACCTAGCGCGAAAGATATCAAAGATCCAGCTTTGGGATGGATTATTGGTTTTCTCTTTGTTGTTAGTTTTCTCGGTCTCTTCTCGGTGGTGCCTTTACGGAAGGTACTAACGCAACGAAGATTTATCTTTCTTGATCTGTAATATGAATATTGCACAAATGTTTGAAACAAATTGTTGGTTTGTCTTTCCATTCTTGATCTGCAAATCTCGTAACCCAATTGGTTTCAGATAATGGTCATAGACTTCAAATTAACATATCCGAGTGGAACTGCGACTGCTCATCTTATCAATAGCTTCCACACCCCTGAAGGAGCCAAGCTAGCTAAGTAAGAGCACTGAGTACTGAGCTTGTATTGCTTGGTTTTTGTGTAGATGACATGAAAATTAGGACATTTTATCATCTTGATTTTGTCTGTTCTATACTTTCGTAGGAAACAAGTAAGAGCTCTCGGAAAGTTCTTCTCCTTTAGCTTTTTATGGGGTTTCTTCCAGTGGTTTTTCAAGGCTGAAGACAACTGTGGATTTGCCAACTTCCCTACATTTGGACTCAAAGCATATGACAACATGTCAGTACATTTCTTGATTTCTTTTCTTATTCTTCGTTTTGAATTAAGAAACATGTACTGGTCATGAAAAAGTTGTCTTCATTACCAAGGTACGTTGTGCTTCCATATACTTTCTTGAATGCTTTGGCTAATTCATTGTCATGGTCTTTTCTACAGGTTTTTCTTCGATTTCTCAGCAACATATGTCGGAGTAGGAATGATTTGTCCATACATTATTAATGCATCTGTCTTGCTTGGAGGAATTCTTTCATGGGGTCTAATGTGGCCTCTGATAGAAACTAGGAAGAATGATTGGTATTCTGCAGAACTTAGCCCGAAAAGTTTACATGGTCTTCAAGGTTACAAGGTATGCACATTTCTGATATCTTCTTGCTTCTTGAAAGCTTTCACCCTTCATGGAAATTACCGTAAGGCTTAAATTCTGATTTCAGGTATTTATATCCATTGCCATGATCCTGGGGGATGGTCTGTACAACTTCTGCAAGGTACTAAGCCGAACCCTCATTGGCTTATATATTCAACTCCAAGGCAAAGACCCCAAAATGGCTCTTCCAGTTGATGGCAGTCCTCCTCCCAAGACCTTGACGGTCTCCTACGATGACCAGCGTCGCACCCAACTATTTCTAAAAGATCAAATTCCGACATGGTTTGCCGTTGCAGGTTACGTTGTTATTGCTGCCGTCTCTACAGTTACTCTTCCACACATCTTTCCCCAACTGAAGTGGTACTACATATTGGTCATCTATGCTTGTGCACCAACTTTAGCATTCTGCAATGCTTACGGATGTGGATTAACGGATTGGTCCCTCGCATCCACATATGGAAAACTTGCCATTTTCACAATTGGGGCATGGGCTGGAGCAGCACATGGTGGAGTTTTAGCAGGATTAGCAGCATGTGGAGTCATGATGAACATTGTCTCAACAGCCTCAGACCTGATGCAAGATTTCAAGACAGGCTATCTAACCCTGGCTTCACCTAAATCCATGTTTGTCAGTCAAGTCATCGGCACAGCAATGGGTTGTGTAATCTCTCCATGCGTCTTTTGGCTCTTCTACAAGGCTTTTGATGACCTCGGCCTTCCTGGCAGTCAATATCCCGCTCCCTATGCTGTTGTGTACCGTAACATGGCTATATTGGGGGTAGAGGGTTTCTCAAGTCTACCAAAGAATTGCCTTAAGCTTTGTTACATCTTCTTCTGTGGAGCTATTCTCATCAACATATTCAAGGATGTAATGGAGAGGAGATGCAAGAAATTTGCAAAGTTCATTCCACTTCCAATGGCAATGGCGATACCGTTCTATATCGGGCCATATTTTGCCATTGATATGTGTGTTGGAAGCTTGATTTTGTACGTTTGGGGAAGGATAAACAAGGCCAAGGCAGATGCTTTTGCACCAGCTGTAGCTTCTGGTTTAATTTGTGGGGATGGAATATGGACTTTGCCGAGCTCAATACTTGCTCTTGCAGGGGTTAAAGCACCAATTTGTATGAGGTTCTTCTCTAGGGCAACCAACACCAGGATTGATAACTTCTTAGGATCCTAGTCATAAGAGCCTCATACATGGACATGCTTGTTGGTGCATCAATGGACATTTAAATATCCTTCCACAGTATTTTATTCCTGCTTTCCCTCTTCCTCCCGTGTTGTAAAATACTTAAGTGATCTGTAAATTAACATTTTACACCTTATCAGTAACACATCTGTTCAATATATATGTATCCATATCCTTAATTCTCAATCCCCAACATGGCTGCCTAAATCGCACTAAAACGAGGAAGAAAAAAATTCATTCATTACAGCAAGGCAGCAACAATGTTGAGTAGATTTGTGGAGTTTATTGAGGTTTCTTAATAAAATCTGTAAAAGGACATTGACGAGGAAGAGGCAATATCAGCAGTTGTCTCAAGAGCCAACTAGCAATAGTGAGTCAGTGACTAACGATAGAACACAACAAAATTAACTCAACCGAACCCCAATCACAGGGTCCTTACCCTCATTGCAAATGACTATAGTATAATTAAGGAAATTGGCAAATCAACAAATGAGAAGTCCCTGGCTTTTGAATCGTACAACAAAGAAAACCCCATTCATGAAATTTGTTCCTGAATTTGACTCATCGTATGGGCTGAGCAAAGCTGCATACTGACTGATTCTTCTTCTAATATTGATTTGAACCTTATGTTGGCCAGTTCCAAAGCCATTATCAGAAATGGATGAATAAATTTGCATCTGGAACAGAACCAAGAAATACTATCCAGACATATTGCATCATGCCTTCCCTACAGACGAGAATTTTGGATGTTCAAATGCCTATATGCAAGTTCAAGGTTTCCTTTGGTATTTCCATCCACTCAAGTTGAGTTACAATCTCAGGCTTCCCAATCTTCATCACTTCCTTCAGTACCCTGAGAAAATGTATAGTACAACGAACTTAGGAAAACCAACCCTATAAATGCCAACATATACGAGAATGCCCACTCACCAACAAGTGTCAAGGGATAATATTGACAATTTTGCTTCAATTAACAAGATTGCAGTAATTGAAACATCAAATTTCTGCACATTTTCATGTCACATAAATTTGAACTCTGAAGTTTGCAAAACAATATAAAAGTACATGAACTTGATGGGATGTCACCTGTGATGAGCTTGAGAATTCTTCAATGTCATCATCTTCAACCTGCATGGTTTTTGTAATCATTAGTCAACACATCAATATACAAAGAAAAGGAAAACATTGATCCTCAAACAGGATCCATGAACAGTGAGCTTTCTAAATGAAGGCATTGACTTCTAGAGCATTAGCCAACAGGTTGAGGTTTGCCAAAATTGAGAAGAAAAAAGTGAAGAAAAAGGAAAACGATCACACAGTGAAGTCCCAAAACAATTCCATGTAAGTAATGATAAAGATTCATTCCATTGTGAAAAATAATAAAACATGGATGCCAATTTAAAAAAAAAAACAAAAACAAAACAAAGAAAGAAATTGATACTCTAGCACTTTTAGGACTGAAACTTCCTTTCAGCACATGGATACATGCCTACTGGCTATTTGTCAAATTAAGAGAGGCATTTCCGAGAGTTGAGGAATCTAATCATAAGGTTTTCATCCTTGAATGAATAGGAAAAAAAAAAACAGAAACATTCTCTTGTTTTCTTCTACACAAATCGAGGAAATCATTTTTAAATATAAAACAATTCATACCTCATTCACTTTCTTCTTTGCCTTGGATCCCGTGCCTATGATAACATCAGAATCAATGGTTAGATAAATTTGCTGAAGCTGCCTAATTATTTAGGAACATCAACCTAGGCGAAGCATACTAAGGTTTAGAATGAAGAATCACCAAGACGTCAACATGGGTAAAATATTTTAAATTGAGTAACCTTCATTATAGGCACAGGACATTTGTGCATAAATGCACATGTCTGCACGAGAAACCTCATTGGTTTCTTTTAAAAAAAAACATAATGCCGAAAAACTCACAGGGCTAAAAATGTGTGCCTTTCCCAAGTATTATGAACGGTAACATCTTTAGATGCACTGATCTACGCACCATACAAAATGGACTAGGAAACTTCAAAAAATAACACAGTAAATCCTTTTTGAAATATGTTTTTTAAAACAAAAATAAAATCCTCATCAAGACAACACCTGTAATTGTAAAACTGTTAAACAATCAGAGCAAGAGAGTAACCAGCTTTTTTCCCTTCAGTCACTGTTCCTCTTTTCCTAGGTGCTTCAACCTGCAACACGAAATGCATATATTGCACAAGTTGAGTCCGAATTGCTCCATGACAAGCAGTTCTAACTATGCAAGGAAAAGAAGATCCAAAACTGAAATTGGAGAAGAGAGTGAAGAAGATCAGAATTCAAAGCTAGCTCTCACCAGATCAATCTTCCTTTTCAAATCAGATTTCTGCAACTTCTGATCAGAAACTGAGGAATACCAAAAGTACATATCTTCTGAATCTTCAACTTTCAATATTGCATACTAAGAAAAGAAAACAGGAAAGGTAGAAACCTTTTGATGATGAGGATTTCCTTGAATTTCTCGGTGCCTCCTGGTCATGGAAAGGAATAATTCTTGTTAAAAAAATTTAACAGACTTAGTTTTATTCAAATTCATCCTAGTAATAAGATATTGTTAGCAGTGACGAAAATTGTGGGGAAAGTGGACATGAATGAGAGAATTTTGATATGAAATAAGCATACAATTGGATAAGGCTGGATGGAGGGTTTAGCAGTCATGACTCCCTCTGAACTATTAGTCCCCTTATATTATGCTAACGATTGCTAGTAATAGATAAACACGAAGCTTAAATTCAAACAAGAAATCTTACACAGATTTGCATGTATGCATGGTACCATGCATAAATAGCATAAATGTGCTACATGTATGCTCTACCCATAAGAAGGCACACCCAGAAATGATAAAACTACTGCTGTTGCTTTATATAGACCTTATTGAAAAGGGACAAGTTTACCTAGATAAGTGCATTCATACAACTCTAAACTCTAGCATGTCGCACCTATATGGTTCTATTCAGTCACTGCAGCAAAATACTACGGATTATAGCCTCTCAACAAGTTCTGACTAGACAGCATATTTAGCTATTAGCCTCAAAGTTGTCCAACCTAACCTTTTCCACCACTTTCTTCTTTTCCTGCACTTTCTTGAACAGCGTGGATATGGTTGACTGAACAAGTGAACCATGACTATTATACAAGTTTTCCTTAGGTATCGTCACTGAAGCAGCAGACTCAGAAAGCTTTTTAGATTTGGTTATAGATGCTTGAATTTGCTCAGAAAGATGATTCCCTTCTCTAGAACTTTCACTTTCAATGTCAAGAATTATACCAGAGGACATGTTAGTTTTCACCTGGGAAATGGAAGACAGATCAGGGAATCAAATGATCAGTAAGGAATGCTTCAATAAGTAATGAAAGACCAATAAAAAAAATATTTCCTATGTCAGCAGCGGAAGCAAAGAAATTAGACAAAAATGTAAAACTGAAAGCTTGCAATAGCAGAAGCATATGGAATGCCATGCTGACTGATCAAATTACATGAAACTATGATAGTATCAACCTTATGATTTCTTAATAAAATATCAAGCATTCTGCTTACTTTCTTTTCCTCCAACTCCTCCTCCTCCTCCACCCCCAAGGCATCAGGACTTCTTTCAGCAGAATCATCTCCCGAGGAAACTTCAGTAAACCTGATTCAGCAATAGGCTGAAGATGAATTACACTACCATATTTATGCAAGGTTAACTGGAGATTTACTAAAATAGAAACTTGAACAGCAGATAACTAAGAAATGGCAAACAAATGTGTCACAGAAACTGCACCAATTTATCATTAGGGAAAATTGATATTGCTACTTAGGACAATCAGTGACCGTTGCTATACCGAACTCTGCAAGATGATTTTTATTTTATTTTTCCCTTCTAGAGAGGTATTCAAGATTAGCCTTTGTTTAACAAGATCACAAAAGGAAAATGAAATAGTAACCATCAATAAGAATCCAGACAATTGCTTCATTAGAGAAACAGCAAGCGTACTCAATAATGCAATATAAAGAAACAAACTCAGTATTTAGAACAATGAGAAAATCCAGCAACTACCATCATCTTTACACAATCTAAGCAGTGTATGTAAGTATGTATTAAGCAAAAGCAAAGCCATTACTTGAATTTTTTCCCAGAAGTTCTTGCAGATTGCCGAATTGGTGTAGTTTCATTCAAATCTTTAAAATCATTGTTATCATCTGATAAATCATCATCAAGCTCAGTTTCAGGAGACTCTTCTTTTACATATTTGGTTCCACCACTCTTTTGAAGTACTTGCTTATTGACAGATCCTGCTCCTGCCCCACCTTTAAAATCACATTCAACACCTTTTCCCTGAAACCAACAATCAAATAAGAAAAAATAGATTACCAAGTATATCTTCCATAACCCTTTCTTTCAAAAATATAACAAAAAAGAAAAAAAGGACAGACATAAATAAAAAGAAACAACCTCAAACAGTTCGTTGGGAAAATCAAGTTTCAATTCTTCCGGGTTCTCTTCTTTCGTTCCAATCCACCATGCCTCAGAAAATATAATCTAGGCTCATCACCAAATGGACAAATTACTTATCACACTTACAAGACAATGAGTAAAGTTTGCAAACAAACAACAGGTTAGCTAAGTTAAAAGAAGACAGAAAGAAACATACCATGTGATCAAAATAATCCTCACACATAACATTCTTTCCACTCCTAGAGAATTGCAATGTCAAATATCTATTTTTTGGATGCAAAATAGTCCCAAACAGCTTCATCTGTCCCTGCAAAACAAAAACAAAAACACAAACAACATGTTATTCATTCACAAACCCCATTCCACCACCAACAAAAACCAAAATCACAATGACCCACAAATGGAAACACAAAAACAAACAAAACCCAGAAGTGTTTTTAAGAACCTGAGGAAAATCGAGGTAAAGAACAGGGTTTTTAGAGGACAAGTCTTTGAGCTCGCCAATCTTGCCACCTCCATTAATAGGAGCAAGAAGACCAGGAAATGAAAACAAAAACCTGTTCTTTCTTTGAGATTTCCTAATAATATCTTTACCATGGTGTTTTGCAACAGTTTTTGATGGGTTCAATGAATATGGAGCCTTGACTTGTGCGTCTGATACTATGTTGTTGGTTATGGCAAGTTTTTTCAATCTTTTTCTCTCTAACACATCCGGGTTTTCTCTGTTAGAATTGCTGGCTTCTTCTGTCTTCTTGGATTTCACCATTGTTTTTCCTTTTCTTTGACTATGAAGATCTCTGGGTTTCTCACAAAAGGGTTTCCTTTTCTTGCATTTGGGAGGCGGGAAGCTGAGAATTTTGCCTCCCTTTTCGGCTGCAAGCTGCTGGAGATTGAGGGCTTTTGCTGGTGGCTTTTGCAGCCTGTTTGGCTGAAATTGTTTTTGATTGAATTTTATTTTATTTTATTTTTTTTTTTTGGTTAAAATTGAGTATGGTTTATATTTTTTAAATTATTTTGATATAATAATATTAAAAAATAAAAAATTATTATTATCATTTATTTTAATATAAAAAATTATTTGAAACATCTTTTATTCTTAATTAAAGTAGGATTTGAAAATTGAAGTCTGGCTTCAAATTGGCCCAAAGCTTGAGAAAACAATGGGATTGGCTCATGAGTCGTGAATAAATATTTTGGTTTTATTAAAAAAATAAATAAATTTTCAACTGATTGGATGAATTTTATAATATATTTTTTAATCAGGTTCTCATACATTGTTAACACAAATTTTTAGAAAACTCAAAATATAGAAGATATTAAAACGTGTATAGATAGATATAAAATAAATTTATATTTATAATAGTTTTGGAATGAATTTTTAAATTTTTTTAAAATAAAAAAGTACAAAAAAACATGATTTCTCTACCTCAATTATTTTTATTTATTTTATCACTGATACCGTAACTAAAAACTATGTAAGAGATGGTTAGATTTTAAAATTTAAGGATTTATATTTATGAGGTTTAGCAAAAACTTTTTCTCATCGCCATTGAATTGAAAATCTATTTTTTGGAGATGAAGCTATGTATAGAAATGGTTTAGAGTTGAACTAGTTCTTCTATTGTCTATTTAATGCATATATATTTTTAATCAAATTGGCTTTTAGTGACATGTAATTGCCGATTTGGCATGAAAACAAATAAGAGAAAATTTGGTAAAAAACCAAGTATGCTGAAATGATTTTTTATAAAATAAACTAGTTTTATAATCAGTGATTTCGTTTGAGCTAATTTCATTAATATTTCACATGCGTATCAGATTATGTTCTTCATTGATTTAAATTAATTTTTTTATATAATAATAAAAAAATATAAAAAAAATTTAATTTATTATCAATTCAATATTAAAAAATAAAATTTAATAAAAACCCTACATTAAATAATAAAATTACCAAAAAAAAAACAATTAAGGCTTAGTATATTTTTTTAAGCTTGAAAAATTCTTATCTAACTCTTTAATTAATATTTAGTCAATCAGCTAAACTTTCACCTCAAGTTATGAAATTTATCAGGTCGAATTAATTATTTTATTATTATATAATAAAAACTGTGAAAATTAATTTACCATCAACCATATACTAATTAAAGAATAAAATTTCATAAAAACCCTAAACTAAATAATAAAATTAAAAAAAAAAACTCTCAAAACAATAATAAAAAAAAGACATTAAGACAAATAAAAAAGAACTTATATAGCTGGGTTGAGCCGGCCTAAGCCTGCATGCCTGACCCATATATTTCATCCTTTTTGTTTTTTTTTTTTTCAAAAAAAAGCTACAACATGAAACTTATATTTAAATAATTAAAAATATATATTAATTTTATCAACTTTTAAGGAAAAAAAATAATTTATGACGCCCCAAAGTCTTACACCCGGACCTCACATTATTTTTGTGAGTTTGCTGAGCTACGACATAAAACTTGTAACCAAAGAATTTAAAAACTATTTCATTCGGTTTTGTTATTTTAATGATTAGAGGAATATTAAACCATAGATATGCAATGTGAAATATTGTTCTTCGGGTAAGCAAATGTCCCAAAAACTAAGTAGAAGCTCAATAGGGGCTTTAGAATCCATCCTTATTCTAATCCGTATACCTAGTATTTCACTTGTGAGAGTGTAAGATTTCAAGCTTTAAAGAAAAAGAAAGGCTTGATAGAAACATATAACCTAATGTTGTCCCGAGGTAAATTATTACAATGCAAACTTTGTCGTCCACCTCTGTAATGCTCATCTTATTCTGATCTGAAGAAGGGAGGGAGAGCGACGGAGGAGGCGGCAGTTCTATACCCACCACCACCTATAGGCCATTTAATATATGGTAGAGATAGCTCTTTCTCACCAACCAACCATTGTATAATGAATTTTTATTCAAAATGATGGCCAACAAACAGGAATGCAATGTCTTGCCAACCCCAACCGACCCTTTTCAGCACAAAAGCTTTCGTTATGTTCCTCAGCAACAGCCTAGAAGTGAGGTAGCCCACCATGCCAGTGCAGGAGATCATGAATTGAAGTGATCTGTTTCATGGAAGAAGGCCTTTAAATACTATAACTGAGTTGGCTATTATTAATGCACTGGCTTTAAACCTTTATCTCATTGATCACGCCACCAAACATATGATATAGTTGACTAAAAGTGACTTAATTTGAGATGTTTTCAGAGATTCTTAATTTCTGTTTTGCCCAATCCTCCTCGTAACCTCGCCATTAGATGATTCCTCTACGTCCATTTCCCTGCAATGGCTTGCAAAAACAGTGCGGTTTTGGGTGTGTTTAGAAGTATGGTTATGGTTGTTTTTTAAAATTTTTTTATTTGAAAATGTATTAAAATAATATATTTTTTTATTTTTAAAAAATTATTTTTAATATAAACGCATCAAAACAATTTAAAAATACTAAAAAATATTAATTTTAAGAAAAAAAAATTAAAAATTTTAGAAATATAGGTTACACCACATTCTCGAACGATACTTTTATTTAGCTATGCATGCAGTTTGCACCGTGTAGCCAAATAAGTTCTACTATACCATAACTGATATTTTTGTTTTATTCATGGAGCAATGTTGCTATGCAAAACAACACCATAACAAGTGACAATTACATGTAAAATAAGAAAATCGGAGTACCAACAGCATTGTAGATGATCAACATGACAGAGTCCTAAACTAGACCAAGTAAATTTCATGCTTAGTTCCATGACTCAACAAGCTTGGACAGTGCCACATGAGAAGAACCACCTTCAATCATTGCAGCCTTGGCTGCATTTTTCAAAGCAAATATCGCTCTCTTCCTAATCAATGTACCTTCATCAGACACCATCAATCCTCTAAGATTCTTCTCCACCTCATCAGCACATACAAATCCATCTTCAGACTCGTTTAACAAAGCAAGCTTCATTTCCTCCACTAGCACTGCCCTATTCAGCGTTTGCTCTGCATACAATGGCCAAGCCACCAATGGCACACCAGCACAAACTGCTTCAAGTGTAGAGTGTGGCAGAGAATTATGCAGGCTACAAAGTTTTGTAAGGTAAGGCAAGAGCGTTTGTTATTTATTTACTAAAAAATGTACCAACAATGTACTTGGTGATAATATTGATCAATCAAGGAAGCACAAGTAACACGACATTGACAAATAATAATAACAACAATAATAATAGATTACAATGGTTGAAATAGGGTAGAACATAAAAATCTAATGTCATGAAGAGAAAGCTTTATTACAATTTACTTATTTAAAACATTTACAATATCTTAAATAAATTTAAAAACCAACTTAAACAAATTAGAAAATCATAAAAATTAAAAAAAAAATCATAAAAATTATAAATAAACTTAGAAAAATAAAATTATCAATATTTTCTAAACTAAATAGAAAAAAATAAAATTATAAAAGAAACA
>Ga0325410_1002817_pt1 | contig 19506 bp, 17 predicted proteins | sample PopdelMetagenome_16_FD_206182 | JGI IMG/M metagenome (GOLD analysis project Ga0325410, IMG submission 206182) | Populus deltoides microbial communities from Bellville, Georgia, United States - Xylem-PdIQD-R3 | ecosystem: Host-associated > Plants > Phyllosphere > Stem > Wood/Secondary xylem... | reverse complement strand
TACCACTAGACCAAATGCCCAATAGCCGAGGCTGATTTTCTAATTTTCTTTGCATGAAGTTTCTGATAAATTTGAAGTGAATTCTTTTCTTGTGGTTCAACAGTTTCTGGTCTCTTGGATTTGAATGAAGTTTCTTATGTCATTTGGTATGTTAAAGAGTGAATAACTTCTAAAAGTTGTTTTTCACTCTTTGGATCAATTGGAACTTGTGTATACAGAGGGTAATGGTACTGAATGTTTGAATCTAGAATGCTTGATGCAGGAATCCTTTTAGCTTGTCCACCTTGTTTTCAATCTCTAATGTTTACTTAAAAAAAAAAAATTTCTTTGCCATGGAATCTTGTCAGAAATTAATATTTTGGAATATATCAGAATCTCATATCACAGCTTTCTGGTTGGATATTCCGCTCAGAATATTAAAACTGTGGTAGTCATTTGGAAACGATCAAATTGATAAAAAAGACAGATTTGGGGCATTCCGAGAATCGAACTCGGGACCTCTTGCACCCAAAGCAAGAATCATACCACTAGACCAAATGCCCTTGTGATGCGCTTCTTTCCTCTAAATTATAATCAACATCTTTTCCCTGCAGCTACTCCTTTTACTTCTAAGTGAATTAGAAACATTATATTGGTTGAATCTTTAAACATTTTATGTTGTGCTTTGGTGAGTTCTTAGTTAGGATGGGGTGCAAAACTTAAAAATGCATTTGTGTTTGTTGAGATCTGTATTTATGTAATCACTTCAAGCCACATTCCCAACCTCTTAGATTTTATGTTGTGTTAGCTTCTTTAGACCAGACCTTGTTCTTTTTTTTACTCCTAATTGGAACAATCAAAGGCTAGGATTAATATTTAAGTGTCCATATATGTTCATTTCATTAATGATAAATATATTGACTGCCTCAGAATCTCAGATGACCCTAATTCGCTCCAACTTTTGAGTCTTCAAGTCTTCCCCATTTCCTTGTGCCCAAGCTAGTTTCTCAGAAAGGACGCATTGTATTTTAACCCAAAGGATGCCGGCATGGCTTCACAATATTCATACTTCACAACATTTTGAGATCCTCGCTTGCAAATATTTCAACATTGTAAACTCTGCGTCTGAAATCTATATGTAGCAGAATCTTGCAGAAGGATTTCGTGATGATATAATTAGATTAAGGGGGAAATCATCTAGTTGGCCATGCTCACTATCCATTCCAAAGGCAATCATCAGATGATGCAATGATCAATCGGACTTTGCAAACCATGTAGCTCACTGTTTGCAGGTTCTTTTTTCAAGTGCTGCTCTGATATATCGAGATACAGATGGTAACTCTATTATTGAGTCTTACACAAGGTACATTCCTCTTGGAATCTGATGCTACACGGCTTGTGTTGGGTCTGTACGAATGGAATGAAGTTTTTAAAGCGACTTGCATGCAAATGACTTCCAAAGTTATTTATTACATTTGATTAATTGGTGCTTATGTCTACTTGTGTTAATAATAATGGATACATTATTTAATTTATCATGCTTGATGCAGGAATCTTTCTAGCCTGTCCAACTTGGTATAAGCATCTGCTAATCTATTTTTCACGTTGGCATGGCTAATATGTCTGAATATAAAAATGTTATATCGTAGTTTTCTTCGTTTGACCCCTGGCTGGATATTCTGCTCAGCATGTTACGTTAAAAATGTTATTATAGAAGATGGGAAATCATATGCATTCTATAGAATGGTAAAGAAAATCATATGTTACTCGGGACCTCTCGCACCCAAAGCGAGAATCATGCCACTAGACCAAATGCCCAGCTAGTGATATTTATCACGTGATCATGTTTGTAATAAAACAAGTGCAGCTACAAGTTGGAGGTAATAATTGGCAATTATTTTAAAATTAACCTGAAAAATAATATGTTGGTTCTTAATCTAAAAATATGTATTAAACTGGAGGCATTACAAGAATGTAACTCAGGAACTCTTACATCAAAAGCGAGAATCATACCACCAGATCAAATCCTAATTTTCTGAGTTCTCAAAACCACAAGCAAATGAAGCTGGGCATTCCGAGAATCGAACTCGGGACCTCTCGCACCCATCTGTTTATGTTTCCATTTGTCTTCTAACTATTCTTTTACATACTTAGATTAAGGCTTCACTATGATATGTTACTATATGAAATTGAATGGAGTTTCTCATTGAGATGAGTTTTTGTTGATGCTAGCGAGGGATGCAGAGCCTGCACGTTGGACGTGAGTTTTTGTGTTGTAGTTTTTTTTTAATGATGGTATCTTCGAACTAATTTCTGGACATCAAAACCAGGAGTTGGGCCTTAAGGAGGCCATCCTCACCTACAGTGGTGTATTCAAGAGAAATTTTGATAACATGGGTAACACATCCATTTACCTTGATCCACTGCAGTGTTTTCGTTCTCTAATGTGGTTCGTCTTTGTGCTAATGCCACTACTAAACGGCTCTTATTTTACCAGATGAATGAGACCAGACACAGATATGATCCTTGCTTGGTCGTCCTGATTGCAGCACCATGTGAAGATGTATGCTCATCAATTCATTGGGAAGAGTTCTGTTGCGAAAACAAGATAGCAGGACATTGCGATATTTTCATGTTAGTTTAGCGGCAGCTTTCATTGGCTAAATACTGTAATCTGAGCTCGCAGGCAAAGCAAGAATTATACTTCCAGACCAAAATCCCAATTCGTAAATATTTATCATGAATTTTTTTATCAACTTGGTTGCCTTAATTTTTTGCCTGTAGGCCTTTATGCCGTTATTCCCTCTTGAAGTAGAGAATATGGCTGGTGGGATGTGATAGAGTGCAAAAGCTAAAATGGAGCAGAAAATTGATTGTGTGCTTTCATGCTATAAATGGCAATTACCCCGCATTAAGTTTTTGCATGGCTTAATTATCATTAATCTATTCGCATAAAAAAAATTAGAAAAAAGAAAAGACCACAGAGCCATATTATCGTGTCTACTTCGTTAGCCGAGGAGGATCTCACTTAACGGGGGCGTTCCGAGAATCGAACTCGGGACCTCTCGCACCCAAAGCGAGAATCATACCACTAGACCAAACGCCCACTATTGTGTCAGGAGCAGGACCTCAAGTATTTACTGTATAAACAAACCAAGTGATAGGAAATTCCAACTAGGTGTCATTTCAGAACTTGACTTAACTATAGAGAGGCATCTCCAGGTAAAATGCCTACCACTGACATAAAGATGTCGTTTGGCCATATTATAAAATATAAATGTAGACGGGAAGATGTAATATTCACATCAGCTTGCTTGTGCCTGTGTTTTGAGCTTTAGCCGGAACATTTGAGATGTGAACAGATGACCTGAGAGTGCACTAGATGATGTGGTATGATAAACCACAATTTCCGACAATACTCAGATTTTATTGAAAAGTCTTGTCATTAATTATGCTGGAGTGTGGCCGAAGACAATTTTACATGAATCCAGTAGCTCACTGGTCACTAGTTATATGCAGCATCATTAAAAAAAACTTCGATTGATGCCTAATATTAAAAAGATTATCCATCTAGTGAATCACTAATTATAACTCATGGAAAAAGTAATCAAACGATCCTTAAAATATGAAAACGAAAGAGAAAGTAACAAGGCGCCCCATCTACCAGCTTCATGATGATATTCTAGTTTTAGACCCACCACCTTTGTGAAAAGATTAGCTCATCCTGTTCTGTTTCGATCTACCTAGTAAATCATCTTTATATCGAATAATAGCTTCTTCTTCTTTTTCTCCGATAATAAATTGCCTCATTAACCAACTTCTACCATCCTGTTGTTATTTATCATGTATGTTGTATTTTCTAGGATTCCCATTACTATCTCGAGATGGCGGAAATAAAAGGAATGATTCTGTGAACCTCGTGTTTTGAAAGTATAAAATTCATTTTAAAATATGAATTCAAACACATTTCTCTCGTTTCTATTAGCGTTAACCAAACGAAAACTAGATGTAGCAATCAAAATCAAGATATGAGGATTCTTTCTAAAACTAAAACTAGATGAGATGAGATCTTTAATAAATCTTGGAGCTAAAAGCTAGAACTGGACCTCCAAAGAGTAAAGAAAGAAAATAGAATGATTACATCTGATAAGAAATTGCTTAGAAATCGGACAAATGATAGCTAAGTGGCCAGACCATTCCTATCAATCATGTACAAATTTGCTTTCATGTCACCCGCAATTCACTGCAACCCTTTGATTGCTTTTAATCTCCTTCGAAGTCATCAGCTACGCTTCCTTGTCCTCGCTATAATAATCGAGCCAAAGACAGAAAACAGACGAGAAATATCACAACTGGTGCACAAGTGTTTAGGTTTCTAGCTCCCCATTTTGCTCTTCTTCTTCTTCTTCTTCTTCAAGGGAGAACAAGGATATGGCAGCCTTTGCAGGAACTCAACAAAAATGTATGGCTTGTGACAGGACTGTGTATCTTGTCGATAAGTTGACTGCTGATAACAGGGTTTTTCATAAGGCCTGCTTTAGATGCCACCATTGCAGGGGTACCCTCAAGGTAACATAATATCTTTTTTCATGTTTAATTTTCTTGATCATTTTGTTTTTGACCACGTTTTATGCATCTTCTTTGAACTGTGATGTCTCAGGAAAACATTCTTCTTTTCAGAATTGTCTTTTTCATATTGTTTGCCAAAACTACTTTTTCCATCACGTTTCCTTCTGATCAGATCCAACAATACTCTTCTTTGTATCAATCTAGTTCCAAATTCTCAAGATTTCAATGCTTGTTAAAACTTTTTTTTTAGCCAATTAATTACTCATTAAATTTCTTGATGAGCACTCGTTGACATTCTGTTTTATGTTTTGCAGTTAAGCAACTACTGTTCTTTTGAAGGGGTTCTGTACTGCAGACCTCACTATGACCAACTCTTTAAGAGAACTGGCAGTCTAGACAAGAGTTTTGAAGGTAAAAGCACAATCAAGCCATTATCAAAATTTACACGCTTCAAATCTTCTTAATATCACCAATAGCTAGTTAAAATATTCCAACTTAAATTCAATTTGCCCTGTCACTTTCTATAACTAATTTCTGTCAGGAACGCCGAAGATTGTGAAACCAGAAAAACCTGTTGATAATGAGGTAATCTCAAGATTGGAAATGAAAGTATGTTGTTTCATGCTATTTATTTTATTCAATTGCTATCCACTAATTAAGTACCCTGAACTTGATGTGTCTCATAGAACGCCAGCAAAGTTTCGAATTTGTTTGCTGGCACCAGAGAAAAATGTGTAGGCTGCGACAAGACTGTCTATCCGATCGAGAAGGTAAGAGCCGGTGACTTTAGTTATAGAATCAGAGGACCATCCTCTTAAAAATGACCAACATTTTCTGAAGAGTGGTCTTTGATATTCTTACAGGTTACGGTAAATGGGACTCCATACCACAGGAGCTGTTTTAAGTGTACCCATGGAGGTTGTACTATAAGCCCATCTAACTACATTGCACATGAGGGAAAACTCTACTGCAAGCATCACCATATCCAACTTTTCAAGGAGAAGGGAAACTACAGTCAGCTTGAGAATGAACGTGAGAAAAATCCAGTCGTCAGCATCACTGCTGTAGAAATTGCTGCTGAATCATAATCAACTAAACACTACTTGTCACAATCTTAAGCTATTGCTTTTCATGTCCTTCCTACCATACATGGCAGTTCAGTTTCTTCATGGTTTTTCTTCTCTTCTGTATGTCAAGGATTGGTTTTCACTTGTAAGGTGAGATGTGTTGGTTTCTTATGGCTGTAATTTTGTGGGGACTATGATGTATCGTTGAATTTTCTGCCAAGATTAAGTAACCTAAGATACTTCGTGGCACAGTTTGTATCCTCTGTTTCCTCAAAATATGTAAAGATTGTGGTGTCCTGAACAATTATCACCGTGTTCTATTTAGCTGTGAACAATTCATCAGGAAAAAAGTTGCGTCAACCTAGGAAGAAACTGCACTCTGGCATTTTCAGAAAAAGGATACGGTCCCACCCTACCGTAAAACGGTTTAAAGCACAAACATTCATTCAAGATAGATAATGAATTCCACGCATAATGAGGCATGTTCATACTTATAACTTCTTCATTCCATAGCAGTTTCCACCATGTGGCATGTACAGAGCACAAAAATTTCCAGTGGGTTGTTTAAAGCCAACAGAAAATGCATCCTCTAATCGCTTAACAGAAACATTGACGATTAAAATACAGCGGGCAATACTGAAAGGAAACATACACAAAACCTAAGAAACTTTGTTGTTGAAATAAAATTATAACCCAGTGCATATAACTGTATTTTTTATGGATCTAGCCTAACCATGTACATACAAAGGAATTGAACTCTAGTCCCTCTTACCCCTTTTCTTTCAAAACACCACAAGCACAATAACAGGCTGTACAATGACAAGATAAGCATTGGCTTTCATCGTTCACTCATTGAACTGCTCCAGATTTCGCACTGCACAAATTTTCTTTTCTTCCCTCTTTGCAGAAAAGCCCATTTAGTATGACCTCAACCCAATAGAGTATTGTGTGTACCGCACAGACCACATTAAATAAACTTCCATCTCAGGAACCCTTTATGGTTTTATTGTCCTTTAGTATCTGACCTGCAAGTATCAGAAGCTCCACCATTTCAAAACCTGCAGCAGAAACAGGATCTATCTTCTCACTACTGTGTTCCCCATAAATATCAGTTAGCTTGTTGTGGAAACTTTCACCAATTGATGCATCATCTGCCTCGGCAGACCAACTAATGGGTAAGGAGCTTCCAAGGGCAGTCTTCACAAGTCTAGCCTCGGAAATGATATCATCAAGAGCTACTGGCAGGCCACTAACTGTACCTTCACGAGTATCTGACTCTTTGACCTATAAATTATGTAATAGCATTACATAAAACCTATTAGTTTCAAACTAAGAACCGACTGTCTGATCAAACATAATGCACAATAACTTCTATGTAGCAGGTGATAAAATCAGCATCATATTAATGTTATTATGATATTGTTTGACCTTAAAAAAAAGGGAAAAGCAAAATTTCAACTGTACCACCATTCCAAACAGTAATTATATAATTGTAGCATCCTAAAAAGCTGATCCAGTGCTGAGCCAAAAATGAAGCATATCCATGCTTGAAGAAAGGATCGTGTACATATGATGAAGAAAAAATTACCTGTAGAAGTGCAAGGCGTAGTCTGTGAATTGCAGAAATTAGATGATCCATGCTTTCCATGCTTTCCTTGAGAGTGGCATTTTCAATCTTCATTCTGAGACATAAAGTATAAACATCCATTTCATTAACAGTTACTTCATAAGAGAAGGGTTCTTTGTGTGTGCGTGGGTGGGTGTTTGGGTGTTGGAGAAGGGATGCAGCCCAGGCAGTCTTTGTAGATGTAATTTACTGAAAAATGTCAGAGGGTGTGGTCTGACATGCAGGCACCACCAATCAAGTGTTCAGTTGTGGAATTCAACCAGGTTTTACTAACCTCGCAAAATCCATGTCATTTGACCTTTTCCCAGAGAAACTCCCTGCACCACTCGTGGAAGCTTGAGCTTCATTTCCACTATCCAGCATGCCCATCCAACGTCTTAGATATGTCCTCTTCAGCAGATTTCTTATCCTTCCATCTCTTTCGTGATTAGAAAGTCTTCTCTCCCCATTGTCACACAAAAAATCTTGTTTTATCTCACTGCCGACTTTCCTGCACAATATGTTATGTTACATTCATTCAGGTAGTTTTAGCCATCAGATCAAAGTGTGCATCTGTTAGCAAGGGAAAAGAATTCATGTGTACCTCAATACTTATTTTTAACAAGATGATTACTTTAAGGACATATCAAAAGAAATCCAAGTCAAATAAAAACAAGGTAGATCAACTAGAGAAGTGAATGGAGAAAACTACTGCAGTCAAGGAGTGAACATCAATGTGAAGGAAAGTTCAACATGCTGTGTGAAAACAGAATTGCAGACCTTTGATTTCGATCTGGAATAACCTCTAGGGGAGCTTTATCAAAATTCACAATAATATGTAGTATTGCTCATCAATAACCTGTGTATCTTATTTGATAAAGTATTTTAACTTGATCTAGACTCATACTTCAAATACATATTTACTTAATGCTAGACTAGCAAATGCCTCAAAAAAAAAATTATAAAAAAAATAATCATGCTGCATAGCTTTGGGAGAATTCCCAGCAGATAACAAAAGAAGTATAAAGAAACATTGATTTTAACAAAGCATATACTACAATGTATACTTTAGGAAAAGAAGAGATCATACTCTTGTAGTTGTTGATATTCAAGCTTTAACTGCGCCAACTCCATAAGAACTTTAACTTTTTCATTGGTGACCTAAACCATCACAACATTTGTGCACTCATTGTGAGGTTAAAGAAGGATATAAATATTTTTACTTAGATAAATGCGCATCAAACTTCATATTAGAAGATATTCAGACTCGGTGAGGAGAGTACTCCATGGAAAACATACCAAGGAGAAAGATGTTCCATTCTGCCTAATAACATTTTCATAATGTTTCCTTCGTGTATGATAAGATAATCACTGTAGCGAAGTAGTGAGGCATAACTCTATAACTCCATTTAGAAATTTGCAAAGATATTGCTGAGTTACTTATAATACTCAGGTAAAAGAGAAACCAACATGAAAAACTTGCAAGTAACAAAAATTCTATGGGAATTACTTGTAGTAAGTTTCTTTGAAGCTCCTCTGTCTTTTTCTGAAGAGCCATGCAGACATTTCTCTCCAGTAAATGCCTTTCTTCCTGCTGAGATAAAAGCAATAGTGCTGAAACCTGAGAAAGAAACAAAAAAAGAGCAGAAAGAGTATAATTATCTCAAATCAGCTGCACCACTTAAACATACAGCTGGCCAAAATAAATAGAGCATAAAGAGAGAGAAAGTAAAATTATAAAACATGAAATAAATCTCAGACCTTTTCTTGCAGTGCCTGTGCAAGGCCTTCAGACAAGTTGCCTTCTTTATCAGCCACAATATCTGGTGAGCCTTCGTCATTTCTCTACAGCAGGTGATGAACATAAAAATAAATAAATAAACACGACAGAAATAGTAGAACAAAAATTATGTTTGACCTTCTGATTCTGTTGAAGCATTTTCCTTAATGCTTTAAAATTTCCACATTAGTAAAAAGACAAGAAGAATAATCAAATCAGACCAAAACAGAAAACAGAGTTAAGGGCTTGTTAGTAGAACAAAGTAGGGGTTAGCTGAGTTGGTACGCAAGAGGTGGCAACCAGGAAGAACAATTCTACTAGGCAACTATCACTTTCTTGATCTATTGAAATACCATAAACCTAATTTTACACAAACACCTATACATTTCTCTCCATGCTCAGTGTGATGGAGGTTAACACTAAAAAACTAGGAGAGGTTGAGTTGACATCCTTTCTGCTGTGTTAAGTGGGTACTAAAAAAACTATTCGATGGTTAAAAAAAAAACAAAGCATTGGTAATCTCTTGTCTATAAACAAAACTCTCACTACAAAAAGAATGAAGCAGATCTCAAGGAAGTTTAATCGCAATTGACCCATTTTTCTTCCCACGGTCAATAGGAAATTTTGGAATTGGATCATGTATTGAATTGAGGAAGATTAATGGAGGCTAGGTCAGCTTCCTTAGTTTCTATTTGCTAACTTCTCCCCATGCCAATGTTTTATACTTACGAGGCACATTTTGTTACGCCAAATCCTGCGGTCGCAGCATTCCCTGAGCAGGATTGTGCCTATAATAGGAGTACAGGACCATTGTCTGACAGTTACAGAGACTATCATGCTAAGAGCTATATTAACACCATTCCAAATTCTATTTACACTCACCACATAATATCTTCCCATAGACTCCAATATTAGCAAAGTAATAGAGAATAATATTTTACAGCTGGCAGACTAATGTATTAATCAAGAATTATTTGATGACTCTTCCCCCCTGCTTATTTTGCCCACTGTCACCTCTAGCTGGCTAGTGGCTTATTTAGGCCCCAGGCTGTAGGGTCAAGACACCAATAAGGAACCACTTCCTTTGGCAAGTACACAGGAAATGATTATACGCTAGCCTTAAGAATCTACTTGTGATGGTGAAGCAAATTGTTACTATGTGCACTACAGATAAAGAGACAGAAGACAAAGTACAAAGATAGTGATTGACCTACCTTGGATGCTAAGGCAGAATCAGCATCAGTACTCGTATGCAAATCTCCAAATTTATTTTCTTGAAGTTTTACAACTCTACAAAGCTCCAAATTCTGTTCTCTGGTCACATCAAATTGCTTGATCTTTTCTTCTGCCATATCAATGATCGATTTGAGATAGGATCTTTCCTCACCAAGTAAGCTTGTGATTTGATATCTATGCTGAGAATGGTAATGGCGTAATTCTTCTATCCCAGTTGTAACCATTTTGTTCCAAAGAACCTGCAGGAAAGTCAACAATTTCATTGATTAGCAAAGGGATTTGGGGATCAAATTTAAAGCTCAAAAATCAAGGCATTAGTCTCCGCACTTGCTTCATTTCAAGTTCACGAACTTTCTTCTTTAAGTGATTTTCAATTTCCAAACCCTATAATCCACAACAAAATCTGTATTAAGCAAATATACAGCATAATAATACAATTACAACCTAGATAAAGCAGAAATTAACCAGATAAATTCATACCACTTGTAATTTGCTTTGAAGCTTTTCCAGAGAGTTCCTCAGTGCCTCCACCTCTTCTTCTAATGCACTCTGTCTGATGAGAAGTTATTCAAGTTGCATACAGAAAATATGAAGCAACTCTAGAGACAACTAAAATTCTTGTAGAAGCTGATGTAATTTCATGCTCTTTGTGGATCTAGGAAATGAATTAGACATTGTCCATTTCTTCACTCATCATTACTTGCTTATGGATCTGGTAACATTCTTTAAATTACATGGTTGATGCAGTGAATGTGAAAGAAACAGGTAAAGGCTAGATACTAAGATAAAACAAGTATTTATTAAATTCAGGCTTCTAAAATAGTGACAGAACGATCCTATACATGGTGCACCATATGATGAGCACCAATGCTGATATGATGGGTACTCAAGGAACAAGCAAAAACAAAGGTCATGAGAACTTACAATGTATTTAGAAGTGGAATCATCATTATAACTCCACATTTCTTCTGAGTCGTGTAACAGACACGCACATTTATCATCCCAACTTGTATCCTCAAATCCCTCGAGAGAATACTGCCTGATCTCATAAAATTTGTTGACAACCTGTAAATGAAAGGTAAATAAGGACTACATGATGCGTCCTAAACTTCAAAAGTACAATGAAATCTGAAGTTCACTGCACAGACATTTTCCACGTTTCAACCAGGCACAAAAGACTATTACCATTACCATGTAATCTATATGCCGGATGTGTAAGTGTTTCAACTTTCAAGTACACTCTTGCTATTACCTAAGAACATGAAACAATTACCTTCTTGAAAGTCTCAATCTGCTCTTCTTGCTTTACTAGATCACTCTCCAGTGCATCATTTAGTCTCTTCTGTTCAAGAACATCTGAATTAAGCACTTCTAACCTGCATAAACAATTCTTTAAATATTCGATCATAAAAAGGTATTCATTCAACCAGCATCTCAATGATGCATCACATAATTACAAACCATAAAATCCCTTTGAGAACACAAATGGAAAAGCCACACATGATAAAGGATAGCTAAATTCACAAATGAACAGTTATGAAATCTAGACATGCAATGCCACTAACCTTTTCCAATGATCGGGAAGATTTTGAAAGGAACAGAACATCACCATAAACTATTTATAGCATTCTTCCATATAATATTAATAGCAAAATGATACTGTTCAGATAGAATATTTAAATACACCGCAAGAGGTGTAACATTCAAAAGACTAACAAGATTTGCATCATAATCTCCATGTTACATAATGCAACAAAATAAGCAGTCAGTGGAGAATAAACTTTTACTTTTGTGACTTTGAACACAATATTAATACCGAAAACAGAGTATAAACATAACAAGTACCTCTGCTGATTTTCATTAAATTTCTGGGACATAGATTCCTCCTTCTCCTTTGCTTTTTCAGCCTGCCATCAATCATTAAGGAAATTATAAACCTTAAGAATATACATTCAGGAATATACTTATGAACTTATGAAAGGTTATGGGTAAGAAACCAAAGTCAAGCATCTAATCAACAAATTTCAAAAAGACTTTTTCAGAACCTCCATTATCGAAGTATCACGCTCAGCAAAAGCAGCAGCTACACAACCTTGGAAAAACTTAACCTGCTTCTCTGCCTCCATGTTCTGGAGAAAGAAAACGAAACAAGTCAAGATTAATAATGAAAGAAAAATTACATCCACCACAAAAAAAAAAATACATTAAATATTTTGAAAACGAAAACAATAAAGGCGATAGAAGCATTTCTCAAACATCATAGCTAGCAAATACTGCTAATCCTGTCACCATCGCCAATTGCTTGTAGGTGAAACTTAAGTCATAACTTTGTAATCACCAAATTAGCATCTCCTCCAAATGTAAATACGGTAGTTGATCAAGCTAGGTCCTCAATAAAAGCTAACACAAGAAATGACAATTGAAAGACAAAAAATCTTGAATGGAAAATATATGAACCTTTTGTTTGATGAGAAGTTGCTTCTTATGATGCCAAAGTATTATCTATTCTCTCCTGTTGGTTTATGCTGTCATTTGGTGGTTGTTGAATTCATAATTCCCTCTAGTAGATCTTTGATAAAAATACTCACAAGAAAAGAATGATTGATGCCACATACAAGCACACACCGGAATAAACATGTGCAGAGAGAGTGAGAGACCAACCTTTGCAGCCTCTGCTTGGTGTAGTTCGGCCAATTGGGTCTGAAGACAACATAGTAAACATGTAAGCTCTATCACCAAAGGCATCGAAATGCAACAAAACAGCTAATAAATACAAAAGTTTTCTCACTTTAATTCGGTAAGCCTCAGAAAGCTCCTCTTGAAGATTAAGATTATCTCTTGTGCAAGCAGCCAACTGCTTTTTCAACTTCTCAATCTCCTGGACCAATCCAGCTGTCCTAATAGAGCATTGTTTTAATAGTACAATCCTTATGTTTCCTTTCACTAGTAGCAACCCCGTAGAATAATAAAATGGGAAAATCCTGATCCTATACACAGAAAAATATAGATAAATAAATAAATATACCTCTGGAAATGCATTCGAGTAGCAGCAGCAAGGTAACCAGGTCCAGCTTGCTGCATACACAATTGTTCTATATCTTTGTGCAACTCATCACGCTCTACAAGACAATACACTTCAATCACGTTATGGGGAAGGAAGAAAAAAAAAAGAGGCTACAAGCAAAATGGGTATCTTTAATCATTCAATAAAGCGCTGTATTTTAGACTCGGTTTGGTTTCCACGTCCAAGAATAGAACACAGATATGAATTCTCGAATTGGCCTTTAAATAATTTAACAAAGAACTCTAAAAGAAAGCAATATAGCGTAAGAGAACAGCATCACTGAAGTTTTAAACAAGAGATAAGGATCATCTGGGTCAGAAAGAAAGAAAGAGATAAAGATATTACCATGTTCCAATTGTTGGATTCGAGCAACCATGGACTCCTTGTCGTTTAAATTTGTATCCATCTCTGTTTGTGAAAGAGAAATGGATTTTACAGCAAAACAAGAATCTAAATTAACTGGAATTATATGGATTTGGTTATTGTATGTGCGCGCGCGCGTGTATGGTAAAGAAGAGAAGGAAGGAGATGTATAATTAACTGCAAAGAAAAGGGAAGAAGAGCTGAACTGAAGGGCAAGACAGGAATATAATAAGTTGTTCATTTGTTTAATCTCCCGTAGCAACAACGTATTATTTGATAATAAAAAAAAAATCATTAAACCAGCTTCGTGTGCTAAGCCATTGATCAAGAGAGAAACCAATCTCTTTCTTTTTTAATTGTTTTAAAAATACATTTATTATATTAATTTGATGCGATAACAATATGATTTGAATTTGATAGTTTTCTTTAATAATAAAGATATTCTCTCAAACATCTTTCACATTAACTTGTTGGATTTAAGGAAACTAAATATGAATCTAAATATGAAAAAAAAAAGAAAAATTCAATTAATCCAAGTCAATATTAGAAGAATCCTGACAGCCAGGTAGTCTTTGGGCCAAACCATAATGATGGTCGTGCTTGTTGTTTATGACAAATTGACAGCATCCTAATCATTACCGTAAAAATTGTAAAGAAACGGTTGAGGTAAAGAAGAAACGAGAAACAAGGAAACATGTACTATACTAGTACGATTTCATTTACTTCTCCATCAATAGAGTTAGGGTTTTTGTTTCACGATTTTTAAGGTAGGGGAAAAAAAACCTTTTTGCCAAGGACAACTGTGCAGGCATTTCAAGTATTATTAGTTACGGATATTATTTGATATTTTGTTCGGTTACTTTTAAAAATAATTTTTATTAAAAAATATTTTAAAATAATATATTTTTTATTTTTTAAAATTTATTTTTAACATTAACATAAAAAAATAAAAGAATCTGACAACATTAAATATAAAAATATCAGTTCATTTTAAAAAAAGAGAGAGAGAGAGAGAGGAAGGGTATATACAATGATGACTGGACAGTTTAAAACACAATGCCCCAAAGCTACTACACTATTTAATCACATCACTGATCAATTTAATACAAGCATGGAAAGGGCTAAAATATAGAAATAAACATTGTAAATAATCCTGTTATTGCATTTTTCAACCACCCTACGGGTAACAAATATTGACAACAAAGCAGAAACTTGAGGAAATGAAATTGACATGTTCTGATCCAAAATTGTCTACAAGAATGAGCTGCCTATGCAAATCTAACAAACCACAAGGATCCAGCAAAGGTCAATGCAGCAGCATAGATCATCCAAATGGGTCTTCCAATATTTACAGAAAACAATGTCAGCAAACTTGTTTGTGTCTCAGCATCAATCAAACTCCTTAGTGACCTTTTTGAGATTTTCCATCAAGCTCGAACCGTCTGCACATTACAAAGAAACTTCATTCGTGATCTTATAAAGATAAATTCCTAAAGATGCAATGAAGCAAGAGATGCAAATGAAGAATCACATCCTGAAAAAAGATATTCATCATCATGAAGATCCAAGAATTGGTAGCAAACAGGACTTTACTAGTATCTAGTTTACGAGCAATTACATTTTGTTAAGTTGAAGGAAAATGTGGGGGTGAATTTATGATGCATCATTACCCTGATGGACTCCCAGAATAGATCCAAGCTAAAACAACCATTCAAGGAATAAGCAATTCAAAAAAGATTCTGGAAATAACGGGTGAGTGTGGGTTTTATGTTTCAACTTCCAATTTCAAATGCAAATCAGCTAATTATTTTGTTACAAGACAACTGATAAAGGGCTTCTCAAACATTTCAAAACCGATCATTAAGAGAAGATCCAGTGATGAAATTTACCATCTTAGGGGCGGTCCTTCCTTTCAGTGTCTTCATAGCTGCTTCCGCAAATGCTTGTGCTGCCTCTGCATCAGCTTCTGCTGTCTCCGCCTCCCTTGCTGCCTCCTCAGCTACTGCTATAGCAGCTTCTGCCTCCGCAACCGCTCGAGCCGCTACCTCAGCAGCCTGTTCTGCGGTCATAGTCCTCATCTTCCCCAGATCCAAATCAATCTGAGACATTGTAAGTATATTGAAATCATCCCTTTCAATTTTGGGAGAGATCCTCTGTCTTCCTTCAAAGAATAAGGGAGAAACCCTTCTCTCAGCAAATGCTGAAGTAGGTGCAATTCTATACTTCCGTTTAACCTGCAAAAGAGAACGCAGCTTGATGTGATCCCACATTAAGACATCAAAGTACAATTAGCGAGAAAGGAAACCAAAAGAGAGACAAAGTATTTCTTTTTTTAGCTGAAGCAGGATTTATGCAAACTAGACATTCAACTCAGCTTAAAATCTTTTCTCAGACTCCAATTCCAATGGGAAATAAAAATACAATTGAAGAATGAAGATACATACTGTAGCAGGGGACACACATGCTCTCACTGACTTCCTTGTCCCCAAACTTCTGGAAATTAAGACTGTAAAAAATAACCAACAACTAATGCAATCCTCTAAATCTATAGCATCTTCTAGTGTCAAGCTGGCTATCAACAATAGTCAGTCACAATCCAAGTGTCTAAATGCATCACTAAATGTTCAATCGTGATCTGAAAAACAGTATTACTTAAAAGAAATAAAATTGTACATTAGCCATTTCAAATTACCAGCATTTAATATTCTACACCATTTAAATGCAAGCATAGCAATTACAAGTGTCAAATAAGTTACCGTGACACCACAAGTTTGGAGCATAATTACCTTAATCAGTTTACCATTTGCTGCCAGATACTTCAATTTAGCTGATAATATCCTCTTAAAGTCATTTGGTGGCCAATATTGTTCCTGTAATATAAGCCAGGAAGGTCAGCTAACTAAACAAATAAACTTCTTAACATGAAATTATATAAAAGACACAATATATGCTGATAACACAAACGCTTCCTTCATATGATATGGCCCAAAAAAAAGGGAAAGATAAATTTTTAAAATGTCAACGAAAATACTACCTTGCCCAACAAAATGTCATTGGCACCTGTCCCAAAAACTATCCTGCCCAGAATTTTATGTTATTAGCACCTGTCCCAGAGATTATCCTGACTAGAATTTGTTGGCTCAACATATTACCAGTCGTGATAAGTGAATAATTGCAATATAAAAGGGCAGTAGATTTAAAATTTATCTGTATTGCATTATCCAGTAAGGCATGGGCAATCTGGTGTAAGGCATTGCCCTAAAATTATTCTAAAACAGTGGATATATATTCCTCGAAGCAGAAAAGTTATAAAAGGGTAGCAGGTTTTAAATTTATCTGTATTGCATTATCCAGTCAGACATGGGCAGTGGTGTAAAACATTGCCCTAAAATTATTCTAAAACAGTGGATATATACTCCTTGAAGTAGAAAAGTTAAAAAGAGTGACCCCCAATGTTGTTTGGCTTCAGACAAGATACATGATCAAAAGACCTTCTGAAAATATTAAATAATTGTTTGTTTTGTACAAGATAAATAATGAGAGAATTATCAGCCATATGGATTGATCAAATTTGAATGAAATCCAACTTTCAGATCATTGGGCATTAGAAAAAATAAGAAAACACCTTGACCTTCTGTCTAGATTGTCAAAGCTATATTAGAATTGCCAGTTTTGTATTGTCTGTTTTAAAACTTAAATTTGTAGATTTTGTATTTGATTCTTAAATTAGCAGCTGCATTAATGTTAATAAAGGCTTGTGCTACTTTAAGTTGGATCTACTACAACCATTGTAAGAAAAAAAGTTCAATTCTACAGGATTTACAAACGGAGGAGCACCTCTATGTATGAAGCAATTGCGGTCTTATGTGAACCTCCAGGCTCCTTCAAGCTAGTTATTGCCTCCATTATAAGATTATCCAGCCTGGAAAGATGGTTACCGGTTAACAAACGTCAAAAAAAAGATATGTAATATCTAACAGTTACTGATTGTGTTCATATAACCAACCAACAGCCACAAGCACTAAAAAATATTCAAGGTCAGACACTGAATGTGAGCAGTAAGAAAAAATCTCAAGTCTCATACATGCTAAACAAACAGTTAAAATAGCTAGTAAAATGTGATGCAAGAATGATAACTAACAGGTGGCCAATGAATACAAGAGAATGCATGAATTTCATGATAAGTGAATTTCGTGATAAGTGTTTGGTTTCTTTTTTTCTTTTGATTATAAAAAATGTCTAACCTTACAGTAGTTCTCTTCGGATTAACAACTGGCAATCCAGCACTGCTAACTGGAAGAGGCTTGGCATCTGGAATATCTTCATCGCTTTGAACAACAGTGCCAACGGACATAAGGTTCTCATCCTGTCTATGGACATGGTGCACCCTTTTAGGTGCTAACTTAGGCTTCTCTCTCGAGCCATACCCATTTACCATTACACTCATGTTTCTCCATTTGTCCTACCCACAAAAAACAAAGATCAATCACCCTGGATTGCATTATAAAAACATAGAGACAAACTTCCGATCCCACGAATTCACTAAATTGATCGATCAAGTAGCTGAACATCTAAAGCATAGACCATATTCCACAAGCATTAACATCCTCCTCGAAGAAATACTTCAGCGAGCTAACCTTAAGGTCCACATTCGAACGCAGATACAATACACCACTAAATTCCGGATCTTTAAGTATAGTGCGCCATTTTCCAGCTCCATGCTTAATCACTCCAGCTTTTAGCGCTGCTTCTTCTTCTGCCGTCCATTTCTGTTTGGGTGCACCCATCAAGCTTATCAATAAATAAACTCCCCAAACAAACCTGTGATTAACCAGTCCGTTGTATCAGCAAATGCAAAGAAAAAAAGGAAAAAAAAAACCATCAACAGACAAGTCAAAACCCAAAAAAAATGATTCAAGAAACCAAACAAGTATCCTCATCGATAATATTTACAATTACTCCTGACATTTTTGAAGCTCGAAGCATAGTAAATGGTATTTACCCTTTCGGTTCTATCCCTATCTTAAACTAATTGAAAAAAGTCGCATCCAATCGGATAAAAATACTATTGATCTGATGAAAAATTATATATACATAAAATCAATATCAAGTTTCCATGATCCACCCACAAATCAGGTTCTTCTAGGCTCATTCTTCACTCAATTTCACTTGCCCACAACAATACCGAACACAAATCATCGAATTCTAGAAAAAATATAATTCCCCAAAAAAAACCTAGATTCTCAATTCTTATTGAAAATAGCCACTTAATAGCATCAAAAAAATATAAATGGAAATCGAATTCCGAAAACAGGGAGAAGGTATTGAAAAAATAGAGAATTACCCCAAATTGATTCTGTAATTTAACAAACCCTAACCCTAGAGAAGGGAAATATTATTTGCACAAGAATATGTTTCAAATGACTGAAGTATCCTTTCTAGATGCTAGAGAGTTTTTATTTTCTTTCTTTTTTTTAATTACCTGAAACACTTGGAAAATATGAACGTTGGATCTCATTTATTTTTAAAAAAACTTTTGAAATTTTTTTCTCTTTTAATAAGATTTTTCTACTGTTTCATTAAATAAAATTATAATTAAAATACCAAGCTAAAAGATAAAAAACTAAAATATAAAACATAAAAAAAATATACAGTTATTCTCAAATTCACAGAGATTTTTATTTTGGTATTTACAAATTAATTTTGTTTATTTATTGGTTTCTATATTAGAGAGAAGAAATAAAATCTAGTTAAAAACAACAAGAAGAGAAAAAAGTTATTGATTTTTATTATTATAATAATTAAAATGATCAAATTTTATATGTTATTCGACTGGATAAGT
>Ga0325410_1002816_pt1 | contig 19510 bp, 4 predicted proteins | sample PopdelMetagenome_16_FD_206182 | JGI IMG/M metagenome (GOLD analysis project Ga0325410, IMG submission 206182) | Populus deltoides microbial communities from Bellville, Georgia, United States - Xylem-PdIQD-R3 | ecosystem: Host-associated > Plants > Phyllosphere > Stem > Wood/Secondary xylem... | reverse complement strand
CAAGTGGAAAGGGGCAAGAAAAGCATGGTGGCTCCCAATGAACAGCAATTGCATGATCAGTTTTCATCTTCTCATTCTTAACTGTTTTTCCCGAACGCATGCCATCGCCATACAAGGCATCCCCCCCCTCCCCCTCCATTTATCTTTGGCTCCAGTATTAACATTTTGTTTCCTTGAGCTCATAATATACGTATGAAGCAGTTCTCTTATGCTATGTATACTATATATTAGGTCACTCCTGGCTGACGTGAGAAATACAAATTGATTTTCTAAGCTATGGGGAGGGGGCAATGCGACTCTTGTGTCAGAGGGCATTAGGCCTCCTCTTTACTGAAATCTCTGGCTCTGGGCTGCGTGCAGAATATTCTCATGACACAGTTAGACCTCGTCCTCAGCATCTAAGGGTACCAAGAATATTGCACAGGCTACACTGCCAGAATCGGTAAAATACTTTTAAATAATTACCAACGAAATTATATTCTGTATTTTAAAAAAAATACCAATAAAATAAAATAAGTATTTTTTTATGTTTATTTACGTCAGTAAATCCATATGTAATAATATTTTTTATTACCAACGGACTTACCAACAAATAAAAAAGTACCGATAAAAGATTCATCGACAAAGAATCTCTATCAGTGATTTCATTGGTAAATTAATTACCAACAAAATAATAATATAAATACCGACAGAAAATTTCATCGATAAATATAAAAATTATAATAATGGTCTCTGCTTGATTCACATAGCTGTTGCTATGAGAATTTTGAAGAGGAGCCAGCTGCATAAACTTCTAATGCTACAGAAGTTTTCGGGGCTTATAGTACTCGGTCTCCTATCCACAACCTGCTCGGACATCCACATTAATAAAAAAAAAAAAATATGGCAGCTTCCGTACTGTTCTTGCCATTTTAAGAACTGCAGCAACACTTGGTAGTCTACTGCCTTTTATCATACTTGAAAGCAATATTACTTTTTTTTTAATGAACAATTTTGTTTTTAGTAATTTCACCGTATCAATATATATATTCAGTTCTTACGTAATTATTATTTTTTTTTTTATCATTTTTATAGTTGTAAGAACTGCTTAACTTGGATTTTTATCTCATTCGTGCTGCGAATCTATTTCCAAATAAACTTATTTATTTTGCGTTCCACCTATATATTCACCCAAACATACTCATTCAACCCAATTAACCATCTCTAAAGCTATTTATCGATTGGAAATAAATTAGCAAAATTCACGTCTTCAACCTAAAATGAAAAAAAAAAGGAAAAGAAAAATCAAAATATGAATATATTATATATAGATATTTAATTATTTAAATTCTCTATTGCTCTTGTTCTTAAAAATAAACATTATAAATCTAATAACAAATATAATTTAAAACATTTAGACACAACACTGTACATTATTGATCCATGTTCAATTTAAATTTCTAATGCTATTGTTTTTTCAAAGAAATATTACATAATCTTGTAATTAAATATTAATATGGATATAAAAGAAATAATTTAGCTTTTATACTATAATAAATTCTGAAATAATTTAAGGAGCTTATAACATAATTAATTGAGAATTAGAAAACTTATTGGCTATGCTATGTCGAGGGGCCTGATTATTTTTTTTATTAGAAATAATATTCATGTGCCGCAAGTGCTTTTTAAATAATAATAAAAAATTATGACTTGGATTATAGATATGACTGGTTTAAAAAAAATAGTTTTATTTTAATTAGATGATAAAAAATAGACAACAATAGTAAATTAATCAAATTAAAATAATAAAAAAGTGATCACAATAAATTTTTTTTCCCTAAAAGGTAAAAAACGATGTAGCTCAATTATTAAATAATTAAATATGAAATGATAAAATTGGATAAAAAAAAAAGAAAAAAAAAGCACTGAGTCAGTTCGAGTTAGCATGACAAACTTGTAGCTAGGTAATAAAGAGCTAGCTAACTCATGTTAACCCGTCAAACTCGCGATCCAAATCATGAGATCGTGATAACCTGATAGAAAAAAAACGAAGAAGACCATTAAAGCCCATTTAAAAAAATAATGTTAACATGTGTTGATTTTTCAAACTCGTGACCCATGTTATTAGAGCGAAAATACCATATCTAGAAAAATCATGAAGTTCAATCCCCAACTAATTAAATATTGAAGAATAAAATTGAAAAACAAAATTCAATTATACAAAAGAATTCAAAACAAAAAATAGCAACTTAAAAGAATGAGGATCAAAATTGAAATAAAAAATAAATTAGAAGGCAACTACAAATTTTTGATTGAATGGTGAAATTGAAAAGAAAAATTAATTTAACAAAATTAAAAAAAAAAGAATGAGAACTAAATTGAAAAAATAATAAATCACAAATTGGAATTGAATGATGAAATTGAAAACAAATAAAAACTTTACAAAATGATCAAGAGCAAAAATTAAAAATCAAAACAATAAGGGCCAAAATTAAAATATTAATAACTAAGAGGATAACTCTAAATTTTAAATAATCAGCTCAATTTTCAATGGAAAGAAAGGGAGAAAATAGAGGGAAAAAATCCCGCCAGCAACAAACTATTATGCCGCCACACTAGAAAGAAACGCAACAACGATTCCCAATGACATGGAAGGGAATTCTAGTCGCAAGCACCACTAAAAGGTCACATGAATGCATTTCCTACATGCTAGTGTGTAATTATTTTTTTATTTAAATAATATTTTATATTTATTAAAAAAATCAACTTGCCCTCATTTAATGTGATAATAGAAAAAAAACTATAATGAAAAAAATAAAAAAGCGTAAGACACAAGTTTTAAAAGTTTTATTTTTAAAGGTAATTAAGTTATTTTATGATGCATAAAAAATAAAATGATTAAAAAGCTCTTAAATGCAAGTTTTACAAGTTTTTCTTTGAGTCATTCCACTATAGAATTAAAAAGACAATTTTATCTCCAATCAATCTAGTAATGACCACTTAATCTTGTAAAAAGATCAAAATACCCCCACCACCAAAGGTTATTGTTTTTTTATTTAGAAAAAAATAATAATTATACTATTCTAGTAAATAATAAAACATGTAGATGTAAAATTTCTTTTGTGTTAGCTTTTTTTTAGTTGTTTTCTTATTGTGATCTTATGATGTAAATTAAAAGATATGCAATAGATATATTGAATTAAAATTTATAATATTTTAAAAAAATAAATACATACCATACCAAATTTTGATTCAAAATCTTTTATTAAAATATTTTTCTTACTGTCTTTCTTCTAAAAGTTTATGAATGTTATAAAATTCCATGAAAAAAGAATTCCATTCTACATCATTAATTTTTAATACATAGCATGTATACACACATCCTATTGCGACATACCACCTTTTTAGAGAAGAATTGACTTTCAAAATCTAAATTAACCCACAACCCTTTAACCGGAGAAAACCTAGTCAAAGCTAATGATTTTTTTTATTTAAAATAATATTTTTTTCTATTTATATATATATATAAAACAAAGTTTACCTAAATTATCCCGGACCAACCCACCTAACCATGACCCAAGATGCACTCCGAGTCAACCCTAGGTTGTGTTTAAAAACTAAACTACATACTACCCCTATGACAAATGAATGCAAGCGCATGCTACATCCTGAACTCGGACACCGTTCCAGGTAAAACATTTGCTTGAATAAACCCTAAGCACCCTATCCACACCATGAATTTCATGAATGCCGACCCAAAGTGAAAAGGGGGAAAAACAATCTGAGATTAGAACTTCTATTTTTTGACAGTTTAAGTGTGAGTGTCGAATGACTGCTCCATAAGGTTTAGTATAGCTCCTTGAGGTTTAATAAAGATATGCCGCATACAGGTACAAAGACAGCACGGCCCACTGTAATCTACAGTGTTTAAGTATGAACCCTTTCATTTTCAAAACAAAGAGACTTCCTAGGACGAGCATACCTTACAGCTCCTCCTACAAGAACCATAAGACCCCTCTGAACCCACCATATAAACAGGGTTCTTTTCGCACTCACCGGCCTTTGCCCACAAAGGGCAGTTCTCATTCTCATCGATGCAACCCCCGCTTCCTGCATGCTTCAGCGATTTCTCAAAGGATCTGACATGAATCCACTTGGTTGCTGACCATTTCTCACCTTCAATAACTGGACAACTCCCGTGCAAGCTGTTTGTGTCAGTCGTTGCGTCGGGATGAAGACTGAAGAACAGCAATGCATCACCCTTCTGGGGTTTCACTGCAATGATATAATGTAGAATTTTATGGAATGCCTGGTAACAATAAAAGGGAAATCGAAGGCTGCATATTCAGTGAATGACAGCCAAAACAACAATACTACATGGCAGATCAATCACATCATAACTAAATCCGTAGAAGGTATTGAAATGATCGCTCACTAGTCTGCTTGGTGTATGATTGATTAGATGTGTTAATGTTATGCTGGATATTTTAAAAGAAGGTTAGAAGAAATTTTCCAAGGAGCTATCAAATTTTGGTCAGTGTGGATTTAAAAAACTACAATGGAAATCAAGACACAACATTAATAATCAACACCACAAATAGTATTCCAATCATATAATACACCAAATGGCAGAAGCATCAATAGAAAACTTTCCAATCATCAGCATCACATGAATATTCTGCTAAAACTCCAGAAACAAAAATGATCATATGATGAGGCAAGTGGTTTCCAAGTTTTACCCTTATGAGTTTGGAAAACCATTGAGGGGCAAACAGCCTGTTTGTGAGACATACCATGCTCAACCAAAGAATACACAGAAAAGAACCAATCCTATAGAACCATTTGGAGTCATCTGCCAAGATTCTTGGGATTGAATCCAGTTCACCTCTAAGATGGAGGAATTAGGAAAAGTAGAAGACAATCTCAGTTGTGCAATCCAACCATTAACTAAATAAAAGGGAATTAGATTGGGATGTCCTTATATTTCATGGGTTGTCTCCAATAAATCATTATATGTTTAATTGCAGCTGTCCATAAATATAAGCATTGTACCCAGTAGGTCCTGTTGAAATTTTCATTCAAGTAGACGGATTTTGATACTGGATTTGCACATGACACAAAAAAAAGACTTTGAAAAAATTAAAGCTTACCTATTAACACATCACCAATTGCATAAAATAATAATTATTTTTTGAATATTTCAAATGCCCTTGTGTTTATTTTCAACCATCAATTTTGTCCATATGTTTCCAATTCAATCAATCTAAACTTTTTTTATTCAATTTTAGTCATTTATGACCAATTACAAAAATCTATGATAATCATATGTTAGTTAAGGGTTAAGCGGCATTAAATGGATATAGCTCACTCAAAAGAAGGAGAAAGCTTGCTTTGAGTCCTGCTCGTGCCACACATGTAAGGAGGAATGGGTGACTTGTGCGAGACAAAGTGTTTTATTTAAAAGAAAAAAGAAAACAAAAAGATAAAATGTTTTAATATTTTTTTTGCCATTTCTTCTTGCACGTGCAGAACTCGAAGTAAACTTTCTCTCTCTTCTAATTGGATCAACTTAATGCCATAACAACAGATTTAATGCATTTTAGTAATTGGCCTTAATTGACTCAAATTGGATAACAAAAGATTAGATTAACTAAATTTAAAACACAAGGGAAAAATTGACGACTAAAACAAATATAGGGGCAAGCTATAGGGTTAAGCCAAATAATTATTTTTAAGAGTAACAAATAATTATTTATAAAACAAAAAACACTTCCAAGATAATTTCATGAGGATAGTGAGGTCAAAATATCGTTGTTTTATAAGTTATATGCAAGCCACATGTCAAAATCCTTTAGTTTGGATGGAAATGTATGTGGAATGACATATTAGAAATTATGCACAACTTGGTTGTAATTAGACATGTGAGAATATATTAGATACAACCTCTAAAATATAAGGATAAACTAAGATCATTCTGCTTTAATAATGGTACAAAAAATCCAAAGGTGATTAAAAACTACTGCCCATTTTCTTTTATCAAACTCCTATTATATGTTGATGCCTTCTTCCACTAAAATGAATCTGGGGAAATTAGTGCGAGTTACTTATGTTAAGATACACATCAAATAGTCAAATAACAGAGTAGTCAGGCTCCATCTCAAAAATAATACCTGCATAGCCATTTTTTGCACAATCAGACCAGCTATCATCCTTTGGTTGAATTGTTTTACCCTGTACAAGGCACATAATATGTTGTTGGCAACGGAGATACAAAAAGACCTTGAACCGAAGGACATCGGAGAATCATATTCACGGCTAATTGTTTACCTCTGAGTTGGGAAACACTGTTTCTCCACCCTTTCCAACATTGGACAGATACATTAACACAGTGACAACCCGGTGACCACCCAGCTCTTGATTAGCCTTGTCATGAAAATAATCAAAATGCGGTTCATACTTCTGACCATGCTCATAGTGTAGTATTTGAATGGACTCCCCGTTTTCTAATTACCAAAGGCACAAGAAATATAAATTTTTTTCTGCATAAATTAAAACATCATAAACCAAGACACATGTGAAGAACATACCTTGAGGAAGAAAAGTCCAAGCAGCAATTCTGGCCTCAATATCATCAACAATTTCATCCTTCAATGATGAATGAAAGGACATCGTTTAAGCCTAACAAATTCCAGAAACTAAAAAAAAGCATTCATAATAGAATGTCTTTCAAAAATGAGTAGATTTGTGGCAGTAGTATATTATAATCATATAGCACACCATCCAATATGAACTTTTAAGAAATAGACAGTGTTCTTATGGAAAACTAACCTTTTATCTAAATTGCCCTCAGTACCAAAAAGTAACAAACTAATAAGTTGAAAACTCATCCAAGGCCACAAACAACTTTTACTAAGAACTGCATTTAACATTTTAAAGTGTGGTTCAAATATATTTGAAAGTCACTACCAATCAACTTTGGGTCAACCAATTCACTGAGAATCAGAGAAAGGGAGAACTTTTCTTAATAATATCTGGGTAATGGGGCAAAGAAATGACTAAAGCAGTAATTGATTCTAACTCAGAGCTTCACATTTAGAATAGGTTTGGTGGACTGCAAACAGTAACAGGAACAGATCTGGCTATGTTGGGTTATGAGATTAACTGCACTTCAAAGATCTCATTGGTGATTTCAAGGGACTGAAATATGTTTGAAATCGAAGTCATTCCATTTCCCATCATCGGATAATGTTTACCTTCACACACCATTCTGCAAGGGCAACAGCTGTGAAAATCAAGCTTGGCAGGAAGAAGGCAGGAACTCAACCATGTGGATTCTGAGGTGATAGTTTTCTATGCAGTTGGTAGCAAAGAAATATTAAACAAATCCTATTCTCAACATATTTTTAAATGTCCTCAACAATCCTATGCCATACACCCTCATCTCCTAGTTCCTAAAACACTGTCAAATGCAAGACTTCACTGCACACCATTGAGTGATCAAACTTCCATTTTCATAAGAATGTCAATGGAGTGTAACATGTCATGCATAAGCATTATAGATTTCTACAAGCTGATAAAATCCTATATGTGAAAGTAGAAATAAATTGCTGATAGCCAGTAGCCATTAAGAGCTAAACAAGAAAAAATCAAGTTAAAGCATGCCTCAAGAAAAACCTGGAAGTTCAATTGGAACAAAGATAACAACAGATTCATTACATTGCATCGAATTAAGTGGCAGGCAAAAGGGCCCTAATGAGGTTTCCCAATCCATATTGAGAATAATAGTATATTTAAATCTATGTACAATATTTAAGCAGTGCAAGATTTCATTAGTTTTCGAGTCCATGTCCAGGAAATAATCCTATTAAATACATGCACTATTAATTCAATCATCCTTTATATATAAATTAAATATATTCTGCACAACAAAATCATATTCCTTAATTTATTGGGATCAATATTCACATTCACAAAACCCTTTATCTTTATTTGATAAAAGGGGGGAAAACACGATTTTATAAACATTACATTACATTACATAAGCTAAGTTACTCAAACAGGAAACAATATAAATTCATGGTCATATCAAATCAGCAAACAAAATGTCAAACAGTCTATGGTTCAAAAATTCAAGAAAGACCTGGGCTTTTCCAATAAACATGCCAGAGCTGGTTCTCACTTCACTCTCTATACTCTTCCCGGATTCATTATCAGCCACCATTGATTTCTCGAGTTTATCTCTAGCCTACTCCAGTACCAAATCAATAACACCAACATATTATATTATATTATATTATATTATAAATAACTAAAAACAACTAAATCACTATGAGAATCAATTGGGCAATCAAGCAAACGTACAAAATACCAACCAGATTCATAAGATGATCACACTCCTCATCTGATAAAAATCCCTTGTATAAGAAAGCCCTGTTAAGTTTGAAATAAAAAGGAAGAAGAACCACGGCAATAATTTAAAATTATATTAAAAAAAAAGAATTTACTGATAAAAAAGTGAAAAAGATGGGAGAAAAAAAAACCTGGGATTCCAGGAAAGTTGAGTGACCCGAGTTGGATCAAACACACTTTTTTTCTGTAATCTAAACATCAAGACAAACAAAAAGAAAACATAAATCAAATAAATTACACAAAGAAAGAAAAAGTATACATCAGGGAGAGAAGTACATTTTCTTGTGAGGATGCAATCGAATGGAAGAACAAGAAAAAAGAGGGAAATTAACAAGCATAGAGCAGAGACAAAGCGCCACAAAGTATCGACATTCCATTTCACAAGAAAATTTTTTTTTCTCCCTCAATGAATAATTGTTGTAAGAAAAGGATTCAAGAAGAATATGGTATGAAGGTTTTTTATTTTTTTGGGGTAAGAAATTGAATTGAACGTGAAGACTTATAGCCGGTTTTTAAGTAATTTGGGTGGAAGTAGCCGGAGACCCTCCTTTTCTCATTTAAGATTTTATATTTAATGGGCGCCCACCGGATTTGCTCTCCGTTCGTTGTTTTCTTAAATGTGAAAATTGACCCGCAATTTTCCAAACCCAAGAAAAGTCCTTTTCTTCTCCTTGTTAGAATTAGAATGAGAGCAATGCTATAGCAACAAAGCTTAAAATCCTTATTACGACTGTTTTTTTTTTTTAATAATTTTTTTATGTTTTTAAATTGTTTTAATATTAAAAATAAATTTTAAAAAATAAAAAATATTATTTTAATATATTTTTAAATAAAAAACATTTTAAAAAATAATTATTAACAAACTACCCATCATACCGAGTATCCCAATTCCATAAATATTATTTAGCAGCTACTGGAAAAATGGAGAAAACTTTATATTTAATATTCAGTATTTTATTATTTTTTATTTAAGCATCTCACCTTTAATTCTCCATACTTTAATAGATAATCTTTTATTTTTTACTATTTCAACGCTTATAGGTAATGCAATTCATTAAGGATGTGTTTAGAAACATCATGCAAACCACATCACTAAAAAATTTGATTTTTTTGTTTAAAATAAAAAATTTTATATATTTTTAAATCATTTTGATGTGCTGATATTAAAAATAATTTTTGTAAAATAAAAAATTTTATTTTAATATATTTCTAAACAAAACGTACTTTAAATACTAACATGTCGATTCCGAAAAGATAAAATTATATACTTGGTACTTAATCTATTTTTATTCTTCTACTTAAATATATCATTTTTTTATTTATTGGAGATATATCCCTTTTATTTTTATTTTTTTTTATTTGAGTCCTTATTTTTTTTTAAGAATAGCTTTCTGTAATAAATTTATGATTAATTTCTAAAAATCCGTTAATGAAAAAAAATCTAACAAAAAAGATTATATAATAAAATAAGCAGAAATCTCATGGCCTGTCTCAAATTTAATCCACCTATTTTTCTTTTTCTGCTTTTTCAGTCTTAATAGTTTTGGAATTTTAAATTTAGTTTAAAAGTTCATTTTATTCTTTTCTTAGCTTCTTAAATTAAGAGAGGAGAGAGAAAGTTGCTAAATTACAGCAAAAAAAAAATCATCGATTGGTCACATTCCGATGATTATGAGCTCAAAAATAGGTTCATATAATTCATGGCGTGCGTGGAATAAATATAGAAAAAGACATAGCAAATATAATTTTTTTTTAAAGGATGTAACAAGGATGGTGTCTATATTCTTTCGGAGAGATCATCAGTTTAGTTAGGATAAGTTTATAGTGTTTTACTCAAGGTTAGATCTTTCTGGCATGTCAGGCTTTCTTCAATTTCCTCTTGGTCCTGAAGGAAGATCTTACTTAGTAGAGATTGGTGCAGATGGAGATTTGTCTCGTGTATTGGTGATGGAAATGCTACTTCCCTGTAGTTAGACTATTGGTTGCCAGATGGTCAACAATTCTGTGACCTTTTGCCTTTCGGTAGTGCTATCATTTGTTGAGCTTTCATGGGATGCTAAAGTCTCAAACATCACTAAGGAAGATTTTTTATCAACTCGGCATAGGAGGTTCTTATAGACACGAGACTCGCAAATTCTATGCATCACCTCCTTTGGTTTCCAGGTTATTTCCTGAGACACTCTTTTATCTTATGGCTTGCTTCTATAGGTCGTCTACATGCTATAGATAGACTTCATGCTTATCAGATCATTAGCTCCTCGGTATGTATCATTTGTGGCTAGCATATCGAGGCATGAGGCCATCTGTTCTTTCAGTGTCCTTTCCCTATTTCAGTAAGAGGGGTTGCCATGAGCAGGCCTCTTATGAGCTAACCTTCTATGATATGATAACCTTTGCTTCAGTGGACATACATGCACTTATCGATACACGACGTCGCGCAACGGCTCCACTTTTGTTATTTAACAAAAGGTTTACTCGATTTGGGGAAATGAAGATTTTATTGGAGTCGCCATCTAGTAATTTGAGGGAACTAGAAATCCCAAATTAGACACTGGTCCTAGAGATTCAGGTACTGGGTTAGTTATGATTAAGGGAAGGTAGTCACCACCCTTAAAACATCCTTTCAAGAGAAAGGTTACCCTTACTTGTGTGTTTTTTTTATTAGATTCAAATGCTATTACATTTTGAGCTTATTTGCAATTTGTTTTTTAAAGATGATTAACGTCAGTCCCTAATAATAGGAGACGCGTCAAAAAATAACATCAGTCCCTAAAAATAGGAGACTCGTCTAAAATGTTGACGTTTTAACCCTAAAAAGGAGAGTTACGTCTGAGTTACCAAAAAAAACAATAGACATAATCCATATTTTGTATTTAAACTTTTGACATCGATCCTTTTCTGTAAAAAAAAAAAAGAGACATGTCAGACAACAATGTTCATAGACACATAAAAAATGACATCAGTCCCTAAAAATTAGGAGACTCGTCTAAAATGTTGACGTTTAACCCTAAAAAGGAGAGTAACGTCTGAGTTATCAAAAAGGAATAATGGACATGATCCAAATTTGATATTTAAACTTTTGACATTGGTCCTTTTCTGTAAAAAAAAGACGTGTCGACAAACAATGTTCATTCATAAAAAAACAATTATGTTGGTATCATTGAGAAATGAGTATAACCATACTTGAGAATTGGGCTTTGGACCCACGCACGATGACATGATAAGATGGGTGTTGGACCCGCGTCGTTATTCTTTTTATATTTATTTTGGTTTTTGTTTTACAACATACAAAGAAAACTTTACAAGTACTAATAAAAAAAATTAAAAATACCACTAGGAATCCCAAAAATTACTTGAGTGCCACCGTATAGGTAAAAAGACTGAAATACCCTTGAATTTCTCAGAAGATTACAAAAATACCCCTACTGGTGGTTTGGAGGCTTTAAACGGCCGGAGTTGAGAGATCGGATGAGAGAGAGAATCGCCGGTTGGAGGGGAGAGAGAGCCTCTGAGATTTGCTAAAGTGTGAACGTTAGCATGGTAAACCAGTGCAGCTAAAGGTTGTGAACTGTTGGATGACAGATGAACTGATCCTTCGATTGTGGTTGGCTTAATCTGCAAGTTGATCAGACGGTCCGGATGAACTGAGCTTTGTTGTAGCGTGGTGAGATGCACCGATAGCTTGGTACACCAGGTGACGTGGCGCGACAGGATCGAAGGGCAGATTGTTTTAAAGGCTGAGATGGATTTGGGTTTTTATTAAGTGTGGTAAGCCCTATTAAATCCTTTTAAATCACAGGTCCAGAACTAAATACTGTTAGATCTAATGGTTAGGATATTTTTGGTATTTTCAAATTATTTTTTTAAAAATCAATATCTTACTAGTGCGAAGGAATAGCAACAAAAAAAAAAAAACTTAATAGTAATAACAAATCTTTCTTTTTTCTTTCTTTCTTTCCTCCTCCCCCTGCTCTGGCGAATTTTCACTGCTATTTATAGCCAATGAGGAGGGGATATGAAAATCTCATGACGATGGCACAAGCCTATTTTAAAGAAAAATTGCATCACCCCAACTGCACCGCCTACTCCGCCTATTATGACAAAAATTCTTGCATTATTGATTTTGTTTTATTATATATAATAATAAATATTTATATGGGTAAAACTAAAAACTCAAATCAGTATTAGAAAAGACCAGTTTCAACTGCTAAAAATCAATTTTAATTACCGAAAATTATGTTGAAACACTAAAAACACTTTCGATGGGTACAACCAGGTGGACTGGGTTTTGACCAAAAATAACAGTTTTGACCTAAAATGGCTTGAAACTCATTTTTTATCCCGGTCGGCATGGTTGGACCCGTATTGACCCGGTGGACTCGGGTTTGACCAAAAATGATTGTTTTGATCGAAACGGCCTGAAAACTCATTTTTTACCCTGATCGACATGGTTTGACCCATATTGACCTGGTGGGCTCGGTTTTGACCAAAAATGATGGTTTTAACCCAAAACGGCTTGAAAACTCATCTTTTACCCTGATCGACATGGTTTGACCCGTATTGACCTAGTGGAATCGGTTTTTATGGAAAGATGTCGTTGACCCGAGAAAAATATATTTTTGAATTTTAAACTTTTTCTTAATTTTTTTAGATTTTTATGAATAATAATAGAAATAAAATAACATTCAAGAAAATCTTGGTGAATCCAAAATTGGGTTACAATAGCACTATAGGCATAGGAAGGAATTCTTTACATCTACTTGCTTCATTAGTACTCTCAACCACGATTTACTTCATCTGGTATGAGAGGAATAATCGGGTTTTACACCAAGCTTATTGTCCTCATCATATTGTTAATGAGTAAATATTTGAGCTTATCAAGTTTCAGGTTGGTTGAGATAGAACCAAAATACCAGATCTCATATGCTTTCAGGTTCATGTAGCGTCTTCTAAAATCATGAGATACCTCTAGTTTGTTATCTTTGGAGTTCCATTTAGCATGTTTGTTATTTTTGCAAAACCAATCAATCAATTATGAGTTTTCCATGAATCGGTCGACTGGTTTAATAGTTGTTGTCCAGGTAATCTTTTTTTTGTTTTGTTTTATTTAGCTTTTGCTGCTTCTTTTTTCTTGCTGTCTAAGATCAGTTTAATCTGGGTTATGGGATAATATGCATCTTAAGGTATGCCCTTTATATTTTTGTACAACTTTTCTCTTTAATACAATTACACTTATCCAAAGAAACAAAGGTTTAAAAAAAATATTAAGAGATTGATTGATTATTCAGAAATAAAACTTGTGTGTGAGAGTTTGCTCTGACTCTTGGTTCTTCATTGAAATACTCTGACTTATCAAAGGATTAACCAAGTTTTGTGGTATCTTCTATACTTTTCATCAGTATCTCGATTATAGGTTTCTTTTTTTTAAGGGGGGTTGGTACAGGTTATCGTTGTGTCAAGCTTAATTATAAACTTGAGTTTAGCTTTATTTGGATAGATTAATTTGATTGTGGGTTTTTGAATCTTTATATTCACGTGGTTCACATCAGTTGGTATTAGAGAAAAACTCTAAAATCAAGTTTTATCTATTTATCTTTAAATTCAATTTAGTTTATGTCTTGAGTTTTTTTTTTTTTGTTAGCTCTTGATTTTGTTTTTATCTTAGTTCTTGTGTATTTAATTTTAGCTTGTTCTTAGATCAATTTAGTGTTGCATTTACTTTGAAATATATATTAAAGATCAAAATCACAAAATCAGGTTAATATATCTTCTAAAAGCCAGTCAACATCCCAATAAGGTGATGATGCAATCCAAACTACACCAAAAGATCTATTATATATGTCGATTGAAACTAACATAATGTTAAGATCTAATAAGGTTAAAAAGACATTTAATAGGTTAGTTCAAGATATTTGGATTTTTTTCCTACAAGACTTGTAGATTCAACTCATTTTTCTACTCATAAGTGGATTTGATTTATTTTTTCTAACACATAGTTTAATGCTAACAAGCATATTTTTTATTATATTTTTTATCTAACTATTGGATCGGGTTGAGATTTTACCAGAAGTTTTCAGAGATCTTATTTTATATTGGGTTAAAATTTTAAATTAATCAAACATTAGAAAGGCCTCGCGATAAGGTCTAGAAGCTATTATACGAGAATTGTATCAGTTTTCTAGTTGATTTAATATTCTTTTTTCTATTTTATTTATAATTTTATTTATTATTTTCTCATTATTGATTAAGATATTTTTTACCTAGGGATATTTAGCTTGTATTTAGATTTTAAAAAAAATTAATAAGAGATGAATTAATTATTCAGAAATAAAACTAGTGTATGTGAGTTTGCTCTTACTCTTAGTTCTTCATTGAACTGATCTGGCTTATCAAAGAATTAACCAAACTTTGTGGCACTTTATATACTTCTCATTCGTGTCTCGATTATATACGTTGGGTGGTGGGTTGATTATTTATAGTCTTACTCTTGTGTGTGAGTTTGCTCTTACTCTTGGTTATTCATTGAACTGCTCTGGCTTATCAAAGAATTAACCAAACTTTGTGGCACTTTCTATACTTCTCATTCGTGTCTCGATATATGCATTGGGTGGTGGGTTGATTATTTATAGTCTTAGTACTTTGGTGCATGTTATTGTTATGTTAAGCTTAATCACAAACCTGAATTTAGCTTTCTTGGAAAGAATTAATTTAATTATGGGTTTCTAAATCTTTATATCCATGGGGTTCACATTATTCATCAAATCCTATACAACAACTGTATCCTAGATAGTATAATCCAAATGAGAAATGTCAATATAATGATGAAATCTTGGGCCACTTAATTGAAAACTGCATAAATCTCAGATATTAAATCTAAAAGTTAGTAAGTAGAAGGCATGTTGAATTTGTGAATGATAATGGTATATGTCATATCATCAACAAACCAATTTAGCATAACAAGTAACTAGCTAGGAGGATATAAATAACACTTAATGAATATTGACACGCCACAATATTTGTTAGAGGAGGTAGATATGAAATAAAAAGAATATTGCATTGTCAATTCTTTTATTATTAAACTTTATCATTTTATATTTTTATTGAGAAATATCAAAACCTTGTTTTGTTTAAATATGTTTTCCATATGTTTTAGGACTGGATCATGTCTTTTAATAAAAGTATGCCTTTTTCTTTGTCTCATTATTGTTTTGAAATCAAGAGATGTTTTTTTGAAAATAATATATTCCCTTTTCAACCCTTCACCACTGAATCAACCTCTCACTTACCAACATCAGTCAAGTTTCTAGTCACCACCTTACGAAGTAACCACATCACAATACCAGTTGGCCGAAAGCAATAAAGGTAGAAAGTGAATCGAGAAGGAGAAAAAGAGAAGAGAAGAAAAAAATTGAAATTTTGAAGGCCATAATCTGTAACCACGAGTAGCGATGGACAAAACCACTAGTACTAGAAGAAAGGAGAGGAAAAAGGTGCATCTTATGAGCTCATCCACGTGCCTCCATCCATCTTTAGTGTGTGTAATAATGCACCGTTAGTGATTACCACCACTGTGCATATTAGACATGCGTCGCCATTGTCTCTCATTGTTCTAGTAACTTCTAGTTGATTCTCACCACTTAAAGTCAATTCCAAACCCTAAAAAAATTTATAGATATTTTTAAACATGATTAAGAAGAAATTATTGGTTGTTTGTGATGATTTGTGATTGATTGTGTGTTGTTGTGAAATATTTAAAATGTTATGCGCTCGTGTTTGTTGTGCGACAAATAAAGCCACTAGGGAAATTTTTTTTTATGGTGTGATAAGGTTGGTTATTAATACCTTGCAATGGATACGGAAGGATGAGATAATTTTATTGAAAGTTTGGTATTTGTATTTAGATGATGATGTGTGTTTGATTTTGTGTACCAGTAGTTTTATTCGTGGATTTTTTAACGTGCAAAATTGTTGATTTATAATTAGGTGCGTAAATTCTATGTGAAGATATGCTATATTTTGATTTAAAAAAAGAGAATTTATGCTCATATAGTAATTTTCAACTAATAAAATAAATGGTAGGATTATTTTCATATTTGAAAGAGTGGGTTCAAAACCCAATTTTCACCATCCATACGGTTCTAATGCCCGTATTAAAATTCTAAACCGATGAAATTTTCCTTTTAAGGATTGACATCATAATTCTTCTATTTCGAAGAAATCTTCTATTTTTAGGGATTAATGTAAAAAATTTCATTAAAACTCTCATTTCAATAAAATCTTCTATTTTTAGAGATTAATGTATAAAAATTTTCATTAAAAATCCTATTTTGATGAAATCTCCATTTTTTATAGTTTAATGTTAATTTTTTTTTGTAAACATTCTTATTTTGATGAAATCTCCTATTTTTAGCGATTAATGTCAATATTTTTATTAAAATCCTCATATTAATGAAATCTTTAATTTTTAGGGATTAACGTCAACTTCTTTCATTGTAATTAAAACTTGACAAAATCTCATTTTTTAAGGATTAATTTAAAAACTTCAAGATGAATTTTTGACCTCCCTTTCAAAAATGAATACCATAATTTTTTTTTTCAGAAATAGGTTTACACAATCAATAACTTGCATAAGATAAATTGAAGAAAACACATAGCAAATACCTACCTTCTCTTAATCATAACTAACTTAGCATTGGAATCTTTGAAACCAAAGTCTATTTTAGGATTCATAGTTTTTTTTTTCTTAATTACTAGGTGACAAATTCATTTATTTTTATTTTTCCTTTTAATTTTAGAAGAGCCATGTATTCATCACGATAGGACAGTTTTGAACTTATAAAGTTAAAGAAAGAAACATACTTTCTTATCCACCAAAATAATCTCTTAACATTACATCATCTTTATAATAGTTATTGACATATAAAGTAACTAAAGATAATGCACAAACACATTAATAATATCATTAGGAAGAAACCATATGATATTGATGACTTTCTAAACTTGATGAGTTCTTGATGAGTAATTGCATGAAATATATTAAATGTGTGTTTGATAATGTGGTTAAAAATGCTTTTATTTTTGCTTCTTTAATTATTTTTTTATTTTTATCATTTTAACATGATTGTATCAAAATATCTAATATCTTAAAAAAAAACATCAATTTAATGATTTTTAAATAAAAAAATATTTAAAAAAGTATCTTAAAAAGTACCTAAAACGGTGGCTAATAATATACTTTTTTTAACGCCATAAATAATATACTTAATGTGGCCGGAGAAGAGTTTCAATTACCAAGAAAAAAAATGAAGAATAAAAGTTTTAATATACACAAAAATACTTGACATTTGCATTAATGATTTGTATTTATAAATAATTGGTATTGTACAATCATCTAGTATAATGTATATATGGATAATTATACAATCAAATAATGCAATGAAAAGTATGGTAGCGTTTGATATTGTGATAGCGGTTGCTTTTCAAAATTATTTTTTTGCTTGGAAATGTATCAAAATAATAATTTTTTTTTATTTTTTTAAATTTATTTTGACATCAACACATCAAAATAATCCAAAAAATAAAAAATAATTTTAAACAAAAACATTTTAAATTTTTGCCAAGCATCATTTGGGCCGCGTTCTCAAACACTACCTGCATAGTTATCAGACCCGACCCGGGGGTTGACCCGGTAAAGGAGCCGGGTCTCAGGTTACATGGGTCAACCCGAATCAATTCGGAAAAATTAAAAAAATTAAAATTTTAATATTTCATATGAAAAAAATTAAGAAACAATCCATGTAAATATAGACTATATGTGTTATAAATAATGAAGTTTAAAAAATTATTTCAAAAGGTTCTTTATCCCACATTGAAAATATACTATGTTAGTATGTTATCCTTTTAAGTTGAAGTATTTAAACCAAAAATATTTTTTATTCCATATTAAAAAACATAACTTTTTTCTTGTGAACATAAAGTATATATATTAAAGGACTTCAAATCCCACATTGAAAAAATATTTTTTTTCTTGTGAACATAGAGTATATATATATATTAAAAAGCTTCAAATTCCACATTGAAAAAATAAAATATTTTTCTAGTATTTATATAGTGAACTTTGAAAATGGTTAATAATCAACTAAAAAAAATATAAAAAAAGATCACTGACTATGAGAAAAAACACATTTGAAAAAAAAATCTCAGCCAAATTTTATCGGGTTACACGGGTCACAGGTCAACCCAGCAAATCAACCGGATTTATCGGATTTTTACTCATTATAGTCTTTTGCTTTATCCAAATCAATCCAACTATCGAGTTGACTTGCCAGACAAATTCAAATTTAATAACTATGCCTTAATGTACCTGAGTTCAAGCTGTGATATAAGAAGGTATAAGTTTGATTATTAACCTTAACAAATAGTCACATTGAAATATTGGAAATTAATGAAAGAAATTTTTTAAGTAGCATTTGGGTATTTTATCAAGATAAAAGAGATAAAGACAAAATAAACTTGCTTTTTATCTTTTTTGTTTTAAAAATATAAAAATTTACTTTAAAATGATATATATATATATATATATATATATATATATTTATATATATTTTTATCTCTTCAACCAAACATATTTTTTTATTTCTTTTATATTTATTTATTTTATCTTGAAATACTAACCAAATACAATATTAATAAACTATTTCCTAGTCGATATCTTAATATTTTTAGGTATTAGCTAGTTTTTATTCTCATGATACCACAATATCTTATTTAAAATCTATTTTTATTTAATTTTATAATAATTAAAATAAATATTTATAAGAATTCAATGCTTTAAATTCTAAATAAAAATTATATTTGGAGTCTAATTTTTTTCTTCTTATTCTTGTATCTTTTTGATATAAACTTGTTTTTTTTATTAGAAGCATGGTTTTTTAAATAAAAACTTAGATCTAAAAAGCAAGCAAAATTACAATAAAAAACAAAAAAACCATGTCTTAACAAGATTGTAATTAATTTGATAAAATGATAAAATAAATATCTTATTCTTCTCCGTTATTTTAATTATATGATAATAATTATATATTTTTTTTCATATTCAATATTCAATTATTTAGTTTAATGA
>Ga0325410_1002811_pt1 | contig 19528 bp, 19 predicted proteins | sample PopdelMetagenome_16_FD_206182 | JGI IMG/M metagenome (GOLD analysis project Ga0325410, IMG submission 206182) | Populus deltoides microbial communities from Bellville, Georgia, United States - Xylem-PdIQD-R3 | ecosystem: Host-associated > Plants > Phyllosphere > Stem > Wood/Secondary xylem... | reverse complement strand
GCAGGTCATTTTGTTGGACCTTCAGAACCTGCTTTTTGGTTGTACTTGTACCTTTCCTTTATGTCTAGTTAGTGCTCCAAAACTCTGAACTTATATAAACTCTTGTATTAAGACAATTCAATTATATATGAAGTTGATTTTGTTGTTAATGCTGCGTTGAACTCTGATTGAGTTAGGATAAGTTTGTGTGTAAGTTTGGGTTCGCATAGGTATGGAACCTTGGAGGGGAACCTTGCCTATGTGCCGGTCATGGATCCGGGATTCGGGTCGTGACAGTACTCCTCGTATTAACTTTATGTTCATTGTGAATGAAACCAAAGTACAGTATAAAAACTCTATTTTCATGACTATGGTAAGAATCTTCTGTCCAAAGGAAGGTGTCATGTCATGTATATTTCAAATTACCTGTCGAGGTTCAGACAGTTAAAATCTTATGCATCTGCATTTCTACACTGGAAATTATCACTCTAAGTTCTAAAGTCTAATTTCCACTGATGTAGACCTATATCAAACAGGTGGGAAAAGAGGATTGAGGAGTAGTGTATCCTTTAAGTTCTCTGAATGATGTGTCCCCTACTTCCTTGAGTGACATGAAGGATTTTTATGCTATCTTTGCAGTTGAATATGTCAAAATCTATGGTGAGAAACTTCTGTCAGAAGAAGGCTGTCATGTATCTTGTGCATCTGCATTTCTACACTGGAAATTATTTACTCTTAAGATCAAAAGTCTAATGTGAAATGGAAATAATAAATTGTTGACCACTGGTATAGACCAATATTAAACAGGTGGGAAAAGAGGATTGAGGAGTAGTGTATTTAGATAATTTATTACTACACGTTGTCCTCGGCACAGGTTTCTGACATATATAGTTCATTGAGTGAAGACCATATAATACTTATCTAGATTATTGTGGAAGAAAAATGATGTGGTTGTCAATGACAATGGACAAAGTATGATAGCTTCACCTAATTATCATCGCCAAGAAGGTAGGAAAAAATGCATCCACTTGCAGGACTTTAATGTGGAAAAAATGCATCCACCACCCACCATCCATGGGGTAGGTGGTTTGACTAATTCTTCTTGCCATCATTTACATATCAAGTTAAGATTACCTTACAAGTCTTGGAAAAAATGCAGCAAAAGTGCAAACAGAATCACTTTTTTGTCTTCACATCAAGAAACGTTTTGTTCCAGAATCTCTGCTAAGAAAGAACAATAGAGAGGATGGCACACAATCAAAACTGCAACATGGCTGTGCCAGTGTTCTGTCTCATCTTTTTTCTCATGCCAGGAGCATCGGCATTTGTTTGCAATTTTACTGATTGTGAAGCTCTTCTCAAATTCAAGGGAGGCATAACAAGTGATCCGAAAGGATACGTCCAGGATTGGAATGAAGCCAATCCTTTCTGCAACTGGACCGGAATTACATGCCACCAATATCTCCAAAACCGGGTTATAGATCTTGAGATCATAGAAATGCGCTTAGAAGGAAGTATGTCGCCATTTCTATCCAATCTTTCTCTTCTCACCAAGCTTTCCTTGCAGGGTAATAATTTCCGTGGAGAAATCCCAACTACCTTGGGGGCTCTCTCACAGTTGGAATATCTGAATATGAAGGAAAATAAGCTCTCTGGTGCCTTTCCAGCTTCACTACATGGCTGTCAAAGCTTGAAATTTCTAGACTTGTCTGTGAACAACCTATCTGGGGTCATTCCTGAAGAACTAGGATGGATGAAGAAGCTGAGTTTTTTAGCTCTCTCTGTAAACAACCTCACTGGGGTCATTCCGGCCTTCTTGTCAAACCTGACAGAATTGACACAGCTAGAACGGGCTGTGAACTACTTTACTGGGCAAATCCCAGTGGAGCTTGGAGTTTTGAGCAGGCTTGAGACTTTGTTTTTGCACCTAAACTTTCTTGAGGGAACAATACCTGCATCACTAAGTAATTGCACTGCATTGCGAGAAATTTCATTGATTGAGAATCTTTTATCCGGGGAAATCCCTTCAGAAATGGGGAACAAGCTCCAAAACTTGCAGAAGTTGTATTTTTTAAACAACAACATTTCTGGTAGGATTCCAGTGACATTCTCAAATCTTTCACAAATAACTCTGCTTGATTTGAGTGTCAATTACTTGGAGGGTGAAGTTCCCGAGGAACTGGGGAAGTTGAAGAACCTTGAGATCCTTTACCTCCATAGCAACAACCTGGTTAGCAATTCTTCTCTTAGTTTTCTTACTGCTCTCACAAACTGTTCATTTCTGAAGAAACTGCACTTGGGCTCCTGTTTATTTTCTGGGAGTTTACCTGCTTCCATTGGAAATCTTTCCAAAGACCTCTACTATTCCAATCTTTTGAATAACCGTATAAGAGGAGAGATTCCAGATAGTATTGGAAACTTGAGTGGCCTCGTGAACCTACAACTGTGGTACAATCACTTGGACGGGACAATTCCAGCAACTTTTGGAAAGCTGAAGCTGTTGCAAAGACTATATTTGGGGAGAAACAAGCTCCAAGGTTCCATTCCAGATGAAATGGGGCAGAAGGAAAACCTTGGCTTACTTGATCTTGGCAATAATTCCATAACCGGTTCAATCCCTTGTTCACTTGGTAACCTCTCACAGTTGAGATACCTTTACCTATCTCGGAACAGCTTATCAGGAAATATTCCCATCAAACTCAGCCAGTGCTCTCTCATGATGCAGCTGGATTTATCTTTTAACAACTTGCAGGGGCCTCTTCCACCAGAAATTGGAGTTTTTTCTAACTTGGGGCTCTCCGTCAACCTTTCAAATAACAATCTAGACGGGGAAATACCTGCAACTATTGGAAATCTGGTATCTGTACAAGCTATTGACTTATCGGTGAACAGATTTTCTGGCATTATACCAAGTTCAGTTGGAAGTTGTACAGCTTTGGAGTACTTGAACCTATCCAAGAACATGATTCAAGGTACAATTCCAGAGTCATTGAAACAAATTGCATATTTAAAAGCACTGGATCTGGCTTTTAATCAATTAACAGGCAGCGTTCCAATCTGGCTTGCCAATGACTCAGTGATGAAAAATTTCAACCTGTCGTATAATAGATTAACTGGAGAATTTTCAAGTATGGGAAGGTTTAAAAATCTTAGTGGAAGCACATTGATAGGAAATGCAGGCCTGTGTGGTGGTTCTGCGCTAATGAGACTCCAGCCATGTGCAATTCAAAAGAAAAGGAGGAAGTTATGGAAATGGACCTATTACTTGTTGGCAATTACTGCTAGCTGCTTTTTACTGCTCTTGGTATATGTCGGGGTCCGTGTTAGACAATTCTTTAAAAAGAAAACTGATGCAACATCTGAAGAAGCAATTCTGATGGCTTTCAGAGGACGAAATTTCACTCAAAGAGAGCTCGAAATTGCAACCGACGGGTTCAGTGATGCCAATCTCTTGGGGAGAGGAAGCTTTGGATCTGTTTATAAAGCTTGGATTGATGATAGAATATCTTTTGTCGCGGTTAAGGTTCTAAATGAAGACAGCAGGCGGTGTTATCCTGGAATCTGGTTCAAATGATGGGATCAATCTGGAATTCACAGTTCAAGGCTCTCATCCTTGAGTTTGTAGGTAATGGAAACTTCGAACAGCATCTTTATCCTGAGTCCGAGGGAGGAAACTGTCGATTGACGTTGAGTGAAAGATTAGGAATAGCAATAGATATTGCAAATGCCTTGGAGTATCTTCAATTGGATTGCTCAACTCAAGTTGTGCACTGTGATCTGAAACCACAAAATGTTCTTCTTGATGATGATATGGTGGCCCGTGTTGCGGACTTTGGAATTGGAAAGGTCTTTTTTGCTGATAAACCAACTGAATATTCTTCTACAGCAAGTGGCCTGCGAGGATCTGTTGGCTATATTCCTCCAGGTATGCATCTGGTTGGTTTGTGTTCGTGTTTCGTTGCCCTCCTCTAAATTCTTCGGCATGAAAGATCGTATGTTTCATTCACCTTGCAGTGCATTAAGATCATTTGACCAAAATGATTATTTTCTTTTTTCATTTTGCTAACAGTGCTTTGTTGCTTGTAAACAGAATATGGACAGAGTAATGAAGTATCAGTTAGAGGAGACGTATACAGCTTCGGTATCATGCTGCTGGAATTGATAACAAGGCAAAGACCAACAGGAGAAATGTTCACAGACGGGCTTGATCTAAGGAAGTGGGTGGGTGCTGCAACCCCTCATCATATTTTGGATGTGGTAGACATGTCATTGAAGCGAGAGGCACATTCAAGTGGTGCTATAGAGTAGCTAAAGCAATGCTGTGTTCATGTGGTCGATGCAGGAATGATGTGCACAGAAGAGAATCCACAAAGCCGTCCTTCCATATCTTTGATCTCCTTGGAAACGGATGGAATTTGGGAAATGAAGCATGGTTAAGCTAAATAAAGAACGGTGATGATTATGTCAGTGAAAAATAAGATGTTGAATGAGTTTGGTGAGATGTTATCAGATAATCAGCCTGCACTTGCACATATAAGATGTTCGAGGCATAGTTATCAAGGTTTACATCGATCGTTTATTTCTCTTCCTTGCTTGCTTTAACAAAAATAATATTTATGTTATGCTTTTGCGGTTCGTCGTCTAGAAACTGAAGTTGAGGAATTTAGAGCTCCACCTGGAAACATTGATATTTCTCTATAATCAGCACAAGGCGAGTTGAGAAGTAAATTGATTAACACAATTAACCGAATTGACTCTCAAACTTTTATTTTACTCTAGTTAAGTCCCTCATTGCATTAATTAAACTAATCAAAAGTTCAAACAAGTCCCTAAGACTTATTAATTCTTCCTCTTCTAGCCAAATTAACTTCCAACCTAATTACTCTTTCTTTTTAGCACCTGATTAAGCCCATCCAAAGTACAATTAGGTCCTTGGCTTCTTTGATTTTTGCCATTTTGCCCCCATCTTCAGCTTTCTTCTTAGTGAAGCCTTCATCTATCAAACTTAGACAGCTAAACTTTGCAACCTTGTCCATGTTGGTCCTCAAATCTTTAATTTGTTCAGCCTTGATCACATTTTCAAGAATATGCTTGCTAAATTTCTTCAACAAGACCTCAAATTATCTTTCCACCTATCTACTATAAATTAAATATTTGTCCAATCATGATTCAATGCTTTATTTTTTTATTATTGTTATTTTTTTTTAATTCAGAATTGGGTGAAGACACAGATAGTTGCATGCAAACTGTAATCCTGCCGTCCTCTATGGAATGTGATCTAGCAATAGTGTGACTAAAATCCAAAATTTGCCATAACGTGAGTATGATCAAAACTTTTAGTAGTTATTGCAAGTTTTCCTAAAAAATGTTTGATGGTTTTGTTTTTATAATGTGTTATTCTCTCTCTCTCTCTCTCTAAACAGTTAGGTGGCAGCATTAACTAGGATTTGGTCTCTTTCTTGCTGCTTAGGAAAAACAGAAAAGGTGAAGGAAAAGAAACAAAAACTGATTTTGAGAGGATCAATGTGGTGAACTCCCCCCCAATACTGTGCTTGAAATAAAGATGATGAGAGGATCAATGTGGTGAACTCCCCCCCAATACTGTGCTTGAAATAAAGATGATGAGAGGATCAATGTGGTGAACTCCCCGGCCCCCTTAATTGTGAGTTGGCTAGCCCTTAAATAACTGGTAGACTTTCTTCCTGGACGTCCATTAATTTTTCTATAAAAATGTCAATGAAATCTCTCTGTTTGTTCTTTGCTATAGTATCCTTTAAGTTGTTTATGTATGTAAATTTTGATCTTCTCTTATTTATGAGATATAAAATAATCTCCCAACTGTCCTCCATCCGCTAGCTTCTCTCTTTATTTATGATCAGGTGTAATTAAGATCTCAACTAGCTAGTCTTTGACTAATTATTTATCGTTTGTTACAGGGAATAATTGTCACAAGTAGAGCTTACTTCTACACATATCAAGCATATACAAATATGGCTTCCTCTTCTTCTCCCACTACTCCATATTTGAAGCTCGATGTGTTCCTCAGTTTTAGAGGCACAGACACCCGCAATAGTTTCACCAGTCATCTTCATGATGCTTTGCAGCGAAACCAAATTGATGCTTACATCGATAACAAACTTGATGGAGGAGAAAAGATCGAGCCTGCCCTCTTGGAAAGGATTGAAGAGTCGTTTATTTCGCTAGTCATTTTCTCTGAAAATTATGCAGATTCTACTTTCTGTTTGAGGGAACTCTCCAAGATTCTTGAGTGCATGGAGACCAAACAACAGATGGTCTTACCAGTAGTATTTTACCGACTTGTGTTGGTGGGAGAAACCACTAATGGTGGCTCTGATACCAATTTGTTGGTGGGAGAAACCACTAGTGGTGGCTCTGATACCAATTGTTGGGGATTTCTGCTCCCCTTGCGGAACGGTGGTGTTCATGATCATTGCTCAAAGGAGGCTAAGCACACTGACACAATATTTAACGTGGTTCGGCAAATCGCCTACATCCACGGGAGAGATCGATATTATTAGAGATAGAGAAAGAATACAACACACGGAGGAGGATCACATCCACTCAACTCCCATCTCTCATTGCTACATAGGGCAGCAGCTGCATACAGCAGCAGGGCTGCTGGTTGCAGCCCTTCTTTCTTTCTCTCTTCTTCTCTCTTCTGTAGCTCTACTACTGGACTCTCTCTTTGTGCTGCACTCTTGGTGTCTATTTATAGGCTTCAATGACAGCTCCTCTTGCTCCTTTGTCAACAATGGTGGCTGCCAAACTTACCAAACTTACCAAACTTTGACATTTGACAATGGTTGTTGGTTGCCACCAACAACCCACCATTGTAGCCTCCTTCTTTGACAATGTTAAGGGGCTGCAAATGCTGTACCAGCAACCCTCTTTGACTCTCACATGGCAGTCATCTTCTTTGACAATGACAGCTACATAATTGGCAATATTCCAACAATCACCCCCTTTGCCATTTATGTGGGCAATTTGTCCTTTTGCTTCTTCAGCACACGCTTTCCTGCAGCTCTTCCAAGCTTACCATTCTGAGAACATCTTTGGGCAAGTTTACAGGTACTTGCCAAACCTTTCAATCACCAGAGTCACCAAAGCACACCTTTTCTCACACAAAAGGATCACTACAATCAGATGGTTTGTCACATCACATCTGAAGAGTGTTAACGCTTGTCTCTGGGACAACATTTCCCTTCGAGCGTATCAACCATGCTCAATCCGGAATGATTTATCAAGCCTCACATCAAGGCTTACAACACCCCCTCAAATGAAAATATCTATTTCCGAGTGCGACAATCATTATCTGAGTATTTCAATGTAATCATAAGCTTACCACTCTTCCAAGAGTCTACTCATCCCGGAGTTGCGTCTGCCCTCTGTTCCACTCTAGGAACCACGCCTTACTTCTCCGTGAGTCTCTCGCTCTTAGTTCTAAGAGTCCAGGTAGCTCTCCACCTTTAACCATGGGGGCAGCCCATTAAAGGTTGATCCATATCTATCTTCATACTCTGAGTATTACAATGCCATTACCGAGCTCACTACCTTGACAAGAGTCAACTTGTTCCTGAAACCTGCGCGTGTCTTCTGCTCATTCCTAGCAATCGCGTCTTAATGCTCCACAAGTCATCCACTTATTGTCCAAGGCAAATGTTATCTAGCTCATTGATCTTTAGCCTAGGGGCAATGAAAGTTAATCCGGCATTTGTCTCCATACTCATCATAACCACTTCATTAGTTATACACCTGTCCACTCATATCTAGCCATCACATTGGCTTTGGGGCGTTCTGAACTGGGCTCCTTTCATGGCCCTCACACCTTCTCTAAGGTGTCTTCGCCCGTTGTCATAGGGCGGTCTGAACTTGGGCTCATATTGTGGCCTACACACCTTCTGTCTGAGGTGTTTCCGCTCGTCGTCATACGACGGTCTGAACTGGGGCTCCTATCGTGACCCGCACACCTTTTCTCTAAGGTGTCTTCGCCTTTCATAGGCAGTCGCATCCTCCTTCATCTGAGATGCTTCAAAGTGGCTCCAAAAGCCTCTACCACCATGTGGACTATGGGAGAGATCACTGCCACTGATTACATAGAAAGATAAAGTTGCGGTATACTCCTCACAATCCTCCACCTCGATTTCTATGTTTGGAGCTTCTGTGCCTTTCTTCTTGACAGCTCCACCTACACCAACTCTCTTCGATGTCTTCGCCTTTCATCATAGGCGATCGCCTTTTAACACAGGCGTTTGCACCCCCTCAATTAGGTGCTTCTACAGCAGCTCATTTTTCCATCCTTGCATGCATTGGAAAGGTCTTCTCCTGTTGTCTTCATCAAGAGCACAAGAGACTTCCTGTGGTACATCCTTTTCACGCAGTCTCTGCTCTGAGCTTCATCTGGGAAAACTTCTTCTCCTTGCACCTGTTGTCTCATTACAGTACCTCGTTAGATCACGGGTACTCCTGCACAATCTCCATGTGCCCTCATGCAATTTCTGTTCTCCAGATTTCTCCCTATTCCTTGCTTATGTTTGACAGCAGCTCATCTTGTCACAACACCTATCCAAGTCAAAATAGGGTGCCAACCTATATCCCCCTGCTATATTTCTCTTCCATTATCAGGGTCTTCATCAATTATCCCTTCGAGAAATCATAGTCACCGAATCTAACTTCTTTGGAGAAATCACCACTCCATTAGATCTTTAAACATACGGAACTCAACTGTTCTCTTGTGCCGTCGTCTTGCTAGTCTTCAACCGTTTCATTTCAAATTGCTATATATACGAAAATAGTACCGTATGGATAATCCTTCAACTAAGCAAGTTCCCAGGAAAGATTGGAGGGGTCATACTGGTCCCGCTTAAAACCCAATCTCCTAGACAGAACTTCTTACGCCATATTTATCCATCGTACTGTCTTTCCGTATATACAACCATTTGCTAGCTTTGTTGCAGCTTTTGTTTACAAGCGATCTGGAATATCCTGGTTTTATACCTGATTTCTCAACATCTGGCGAGACTACCAGTGCTTAGATTCGTCAAGATTGGTCTTCATCAATTTCCGCTCTCCACCTCAAATCATCCACATGATCGGGTGTCCAGAGTGTCCCAATTTTGCCTTCATTCGGCAAATAAAAATCTCCTCATTTAGCAGTTCAACACATGTAATTGGGTAAACATGTGCACCTCCTTCTTCATCATCACCATCGACCACCATGATGACCTTTAGATGCCTCCTGATCGGGCAATCTCCTTTTGTTAATTCACCACCACCATTTTCAGTCACAATCTCAACGATCAGACCATACCATTGCATCCAGAACGATCAAATTAGCTGGAAACAAGGCTGCAATCGTCCAAATCGCATTTCAGACGGCTAAGATTTGATCAAAACAATTCTGGCCTGATGAGCGGCTCAAATTCAATCTCAAATCCGGTTGCACGTAGGATCAACTACACTGGATCCTATCCTCCGGCTCGCAGCTCGGCTCCACTCGGCTCGGCTCAACTTAGCTCATGGCTGGTGGGTCCCACTATGCTGATGTGTCAGCTGACTGGTCGCTGACATGACATGTTGACTATGCATGATGACGTCATGATTACATCATGATGACGTCATCCTTATCCGGGTCAGCTTGTGGGTCGGGTCATCTGGTATTCGGGTCAGGTCTGCCATTCGGGCGAAGAAGACGCGTGGCTTGTTTGTGGCGCGTTGGTGCGCGTGGGCAGCCTCCTCTTCAACGCGTGCGGGCATGTCTGACGTCCGATTTCGACGCCATTTTCACCAGTGGCTTTGTCTCTTCCTCCTATACACAGTGGTATGGTCAAAACATAATTTTGACAACTTTCATTTTTGAGCAAAAAATCAAACACCACTTTAAACCATAAGCTCTGATACCAATTTGTTGGTGGGAGAAACCACTAATGGTGGCTCTGATACCAATTTGTTGGTGGGAGAAACCACTAGTTGTGGCTCTGATACCAATTGTTGGGGATTTCTGCTCCCCTTGCGGAACGGTGGTGTTCATGATCATTGCTCAAAGGAGGCTAAGCATACCGACACAATATTTAACGTGGTTCGGCAAATCGCCTACATCCACGGGAGAGATCGATATTATTAGAGATAGAGAAAGAATACAACACACGGAGGAGGATCACATCCACTCAACTCCCATCTCTCATTGCTACATAGGGCAGCAGCTGCATACAGCAGCAGGGCTGCTGGTTGCAGCCCTTCTTTCTTTCTCTCTTCTTCTCTCTTTTGTAGCTCTACTACTGGACTCTCTCTTTGTACTGCACTTTTGGTGTCTATTTATAGGCTTCAATGACAGCTCCTCTTGCTCCTTTGTCAACAATGGTGGCTGCCAAACTTACCAAACTTACCAAACTTTGACATTTGACAATGGTTGTTGGCTGCCACCAACAACCCACCATTGTAGCCTCCTTCATTGACAATGTTAAGGGGCTGCAAATGCTGCACCAGCAACCCTCTTTGGCTCTCACATGCCAGCCATCTTCTTTGACAATGGCAGCTACATAATTGGCAATATTCCAACAACTTGATCCAAGCCATGTTCAAAATCTGACTGGGAGCTATGGAGATGCACTTTGCAAGCATGAAAGAGATTGCAGTTCTGAAGAAGTAGAGAGTTGGAGACATGCTTTGAAAGAAATAGCCAATCTCAAGGGCTGGGATTCAAACGTCATTAAGTAAGTTATTAATTTAGTTACAGCATATTCAACCCCAACTTATTTAAAAAATTTTGTTCGAGAATCAATGTTGTGTTAGATGTTATGATAAAAAATTTTAGGTTATTACAGCATGAATGTCTTTGTTCTTTATTTATTATGCACTGCAGGGATGAGACCAAGCTAATTCAGGAAATCGTTTCCGATATTCAAAAGGAATTGAGCCATGAGCTGTCACTCTCACTCGATGCAGAAGGCCTTGTTGGAATGAAATCACGCGTTGAAGACATCGAATCATTACTATCCTTTGGATCAACTGGTGTGCTCATTGTGGGAATCTGGGGGATGGGTGGTATAGGTAAGTCAACAACGGCTGAAGCTGTGTATCATCAAAACTGTAGTAAATTTGAAGGCCAATGCTTTTTCCAAAATGTTAGGGAAGAATCACAGAAGCATGGAATAGATCATGTAAGACAGGAAATTCTTGGTGAAGTATTAGAGAAGAAAGATATGACTATACGCACAAAAGTGTTACCCCCGGCCATTAAGCGAATGCTTCAAAGAAAAAAAGTCCTCATAGTTCTTGATGTCACTGATCCAAAAGATTTAAAATATTTAGTAGGAGAGGATGGTTTGTTTGGCCAAGGAAGTAGAATCATTGTGACAAGTAGAGATAGGCGAGTTCTTGAAAATGCATGTGATGAAGACAAAATTTACGAGGTTAAAATTTTAGATGAAGACGATGCACTTCGACTCTTCAGCTTACATGCTTTTAAACAAGATCGTCCCATAGAAGGATATAGTGGGCTATCGAAAACTGTGGTAAGCTGTGTTAAGGGCATTCCATTAGTTCTCGAGGTTCTAGGTGGCAATCTATACAATAAAAGGAGTGTTGAATACTTGGAAAGTAAGGTGGCACAGCTAAGAACAAGTGGTGGCGAGGCCATTAAGAAACATTTGGAAATGTGCTATCATGAATTAAATCAGACAGAAAAGAAAATATTTCTTGATATAGCATGTTTCTTTGGACGGTGCAAGAAGGATTTTCTCCAACAAACACTAGATCTTGAAGAAAGAAGTGGGATAGATCGTCTCGCTGATATGTGTCTCATAAAAATTGTTCAAGACAAGATCAAGATGCATGATGTGCTCCTAAAACTAGGGAAAAAAATTGTCCTCCAAGAAAACGTTGACCCTAGAGAACGTAGCAGGTTGTGGGAGGCTGATGATATCAATCGTGTATGAACAACTCAGGTAACGTTTCCAAGTGATTTAATTGACTGTTGCTTGACTTCCTTGTTTATAGCTAAGAGATGTAGCCTTGGACAAGAATAAATATCAAGCCCAGCTTCTTCTTCTCTTCTTTATTTGTTATATATATATATAGTGATTTACAGTTTGCTTTAATTTGTTAAATAGGGGACATACTGATCAAAAGTGGAAAGCATATCGCTCATCTTCGATGCAACTAAAGAATTGACATTAAGTCCTACAGCATTTGAAGGGATGTATAATTTAAGATTGCTCAAAATCTACTACCCACCTTTCTTAAAGGATCCCTCAAAGGAGAAAATTATGAATGGAAAGAGGGTCGGAATCCACCTTCCACGAGGGCTTCACTTTCTTTCAAGTGAGCTAAGGTTTCTCTACTGGTATAATTACGCTTTGAAATCCTTTCCATCAATTTTTTTCCCTGAGAAACTTGTTCAACTTGAAATGCCTTGTAGCCAGCTTGAACAACTTCGGAATGAAGGCATGTTGAAATCTCTCAAATCACTTAATCTTCATGGTTGCTCAGGACTAGCAAGTCTAACACATAGTATTGGCATGTTGAAATCTCTTGACCAGTTTGATCTTAATGGTTGCTCAAGATTAGCAAGTCTACCGAACAACATTGACGTGTTAAAATCTCTAAAATCGCTTCATCTTAGTGGTTGCTCAGGACTAGTAAGTTTACCAAATAGCATTGGTGTGTTGAAATCTCTTGACCAGCTTGATCTTAGTGATTGCTCAAGACTAGCAAGTTTACCAGACAGTATTGGCGCGTTGAAATCTCTTAAATAGCTTAATCTTAGTGGTTGTTCAGGACTAGCAAGTCTACTAGACAAAATTGGCGAGTTTAAATCTATGAAATTACTTAAACTTCATGGTTGCTCAGGACTAGCAAGTTTACTGGACAACATTGGCGAGTTGAAATCTCTTACATCACTTAATCTTAGTGGTTGCTCAGGACTAGAAAGTCTACCAAATAGTATTGGTGTGTTGAAATCTCTTTACCAACTTGATCTTAGTGGTTGCTTAAAACTAGAAAGTCTACTTGAGAGTATTGGGGGGTTGAAATGTCTTGCTAAGCTTCACCTTACTGGTTGCTCAGGACTAGCAAGTGTACCAGACAACATTGACAGGTTGAAATGTCTTGATACGCTTCATCTTAGTAGTTGCTCAAGTCTAGCAAGTCTACCCGACAACATTGGCGCATTGAAATCTCTTTACCAGCTTAATCTTAGTGGTTGCTCAAGTCTAGTAGGTCTACCCGATAGCATTGGAGAGTTGAAATGTCTTGCTAAGCTTCACCTTACTAGTTGCTCAAGACTAGCAAGTCTACCAGACAGCATTGACAGGTTGAAATGTCTTGATACACTTCATCTCAGTGGTTGCTTAGGACTAAAAAGTCTACCATACAGCATTGACAGGTTGAAATATCTTGTTGTGCTTAATCTTCGTGGTTTTTCAAGACTAGCAAGTCTACCAAACAACATTGGCGCGTTGAAATCTCTTAAATTGCTTCATCTTAGTGGTTGCTCAGGACTAGCAAGTCTACCAGATAGAATTGACGAGTTAATATCTCTTAAATCGCTTAATCTTAATGGTTGCTCAGGACTAGCAAGTCTACCAGACAGAATTGGCGAGTTGAAATCTCTTGTAATCTTTATGGTTGCTCAAGACTAGCAAGTCTACCAGACAGAATTGTCAAGTTGAAATCTCTTAAATCCCTTAATCTTAATGGTTGCTCAGGACTAGAAAGTTTACCCGACAACATTGGTGGATTGAGATGTCTTACTATGCTTAATCTTAGTGGTTGCTTCAAACTAGCAAGTCTACCTGATAGCATTGGCGCATTGAAATTGCTTTGTACGCTTCACCTTATTGGTTGCTCAGGACTAAAAAGTCTACCGGAAAGCATTGGAGAGTTGAAACGTCTTACTACGCTCGATCTCAGTGGTTGGTTAAAACTAGCAAGTCTTCCAAACAACATCATTGATCTTGAATTTAAAGGACTTGACAAACAGCATTGTTATATGCTGAGTGGATTCTAGAATATAGAAGAAATTGCATCATCCACCTATAAATTGGGTTGCCATGAATTTTTAAATTTGGGAAATTCTCGTGTGTTAAAAACTCCAGAGAGATTAGGCTCTTTGGTGTCGCTAACACAATTAAGATTATCTCAGATTGATTTTGAGAGGATACCTGCAAGCATCAAGCAACTTACTAAGCTAAGTAAACTCTATTTAGATGATTGCAAGCAGCTTCAATGTTTACCAGAGCTTCCATCAACTCTACAAGTTTTAATCGCATCAGGTTGCATCTCTCTAAAATCTGTAGCAAGTATATTCATGCAAGGTGATAGAGAATATAAAGCTGTTTCTCAGGAATTCAATTTCTCTGAATGTCTCCAACTGGATCAGAATTCACACATTAGAATTATGGGTGCTGCCCATTTACGAATTCGACGCATGGCAACATCATTGTTTTATCAGGTGAATTCTTCCTCCCTCGATCTTGATCTATTTAAAGAAAAAAATCACGATAATTTTTTATATGTATCTCACATTGTCATTCTCTTCGGTGTAGGAATATGCTGGTAATCCATTAAAAGAAGTCCGGTTGTGTATTCCTGGGTCGGAAGTCCCGGAGCGGTTCAGTTATAAAAATAGAGAAGGATCGTCAGTAAAAATCCGGCAACCAGCTCATTGGCATCGTGGTTTCACTTTATGCGCTGTTGTTTCATTTGGCCAAAGCGGGGAAAGGCGTCCCGTTAATATTAAATGTGAATGCCATTTGATAAGCAAAGATGGAACCCAGATTGATCTCAGTTCCTACTACTACGAAATATATGAAGAAAAGGTGAGGAGTTTATGGGGAAGGGAGCATGTGTTCATTTGGAGTGTCCACTCTAAGTGCTTTTTCAAGGAGGCCTCGTTTCAATTCAAATCACCGTGGGGAGCTACTGATGTGGTGGTTGGGTGTGGAGTCCATCCACTGTTTGTCAACGAGCCTGAGCAACCATACCCTAAAATTGATGGAAAATGCTTGACAAACTCTTCATCATCTTGTATTTGAAAGGGCAACTTAATGCTATGGATGCATGGTTTCGCTCGTTGACACTGGTAACTCATCTTCTCCTCTTCTTTTTCTATACAAATATTTATGAAACAACTCAATTAAAATGAAACCAAATAGTCTTATGAATTAGAGATGAAAAGGATATATTTATCAATTGGATCCCATCTATCACATATTATACCAATTAAACCCATCATTAAAATTTATGATATAAATCACATCATTTTAAGGGGTGGTTCTAAATTCGTAATAAAAATAAATAAATAAAATTCAGGTTTGGTAAGTTAACTCAAGTTAATTTTTATTATTTTTAACAGATTTTTTTTCTCAATTTCATCCTTCAACACTAGATTGATTGAGAATTTGGCTTCATATTTGTTTATTTTTTTTCTATGGGGTTATTAAGATCTCAAGATCCAGGTCACAAGTTTTGTGGGTTACCAAAGATGGCTCAAGTTTTTTTGGTCATTTTTTAATTGATTTTTTTATTTTCATCATTTAACATTGAGTTGATTGAGAATTTGAATTCATATTTTTATTTTATTTATTTCTATAGATTCCCGATCTCATAATCCAAGTTTAACAAGTTAACCCGGGTTGAATTGAGATATTTTTTTAATTGATTTTTTTCAATTGAATCTTTCAACATTAGGTTGATTGAGATTTGTAATTTGTAATTTGTTTTTTATAGAATTACTAAGATCTCATTACTCAGGTCGATGGTTAGCTCGATTGCCTCAAGGCTTTTTTTATTGAAATTGTATTTTATATTGAAATTGAGTCAAATTCAGTGCTGTAGAACTGTAGACATTTGTATTTTATATTGAAATTGTTTTGACTCAAAAAGGTTATTTTGATTTTAATGAATTGTCAGGAGAAACTATTAATTCGGAGGAGGAGAGCGTATCTAATAGAATTCGACGAGTTTCCCCATCTCAGGGTCCAACACTGCCCATTTTGCAGAAAATTATCAATTTAAGTGATAAAATTCAGGTACTTATTTTGAACTTTGGTGGTGTTGGGTATCGTATAGATGACTTGAAAAGACTTGGTTTTAGTTGTAGAATTCAGGCAATTTTAAATTTCATTGTTTTAGCTAGTAAATTAGGATTTTGCATTATTATGTTGATGGGGGTATTGATTTGTTTTCTTTCTTTGAATTTAATTGTTGTTGTTTCAGAATTTGAAGAAAGAACACTCAAATCTCTCTAATCAAGTAAAGACTGCCAAGGATTCCTTTCTTGGCCCCAATATTTTAGACACCCTTCAAAAACTCGGTGAGTATCCAATAGTGAAACTAATTTATTTCTTCTTTTCATTTTTTATTTTTTATTTTTTGAGGGGTTTGGTTTTGATAGTTTACTAGTTGAAATATTGGTCAGGTAATGAATATGAACTTCTTAAAAAGAAGTATCTACAAGAGTTGTCTGAGAGGAAGAGGCTTTACAATGAGGTGATTGAGCTTAAAGGGAATATTAGGGTCTTCTGTAGATGCAGACCACTAAATCAAGTCGAAATAACAAATGGTTCGAACTATGTAGTTGAATTTGACTCTTCCCAAGATAATGAGTTGCAGATCATTTCCTCTGATTCTTCCAAAAAGCAATTTAAGTTCGACCATGTTTTTGGGCCTGAGGATAATCAAGGTGATCTGATGTTTTATTTTATGTATTGCTACTGCAGACATCATGTTAAAGATTATTTGTGCAATTGAAGCATCTAATCCTTTGTCTCTATGATATGCAGAGGCTGTTTTTGCACAAACTAAACCAATAGTCGCTTCAGTTTTGGATGGCTACAATGTCTGCATATTCGAATATGGACAAACTGGAACTGGAAAGACGTTTGCTATGGAGGGCAGCCCAGAAAATAGGGGAGTGAACTACAGAACATTGGATGAGTTGTTCTCAAGAGAGAGAAGTGGCATTATGAGATATGGTCCTTTTTGTTAGTATGATGGAGGTTTACAATGAGAAGATAAGGGAAATTAACTATTGGTTAATACAAACATCATGCGTGTGGCTATTTGACAAGAAAAGTGGATCACGGAAGTTCTGTATCAGCCCAATTTTCATTTGAGCACTCGATAGCAAATGATAATAAATACCTTGCTCCTCTCTAGTGTAGATAAGCATGACATCTAATTGGGTTTAGGGTTTAAAAGATTATGTAAAGACTCCTATTTGGAAGCCCACTGGTATGAAAGATTTATAGTCTAACGTTAAGAAATTGAGTTACATGAATGAAGTTTGATGAAATTTTAGTTTTCTTACATGCATGAAGGTTGGAGATAAAACAAACAGCTGAAGGAACACAAGAAGTCCCAGGACTTGTTGAAACTCGGGTGACTGGCACAGAGGATGTGTGGGATTTACTCAAGTCTGGAAGTCGGGCCAGGTCTCTTGGATCAACCAGCGCTAATGAGCTTAGCAGCCGTTCTCATCGGTAAAAATGAACTCTGCTTTCTTTTCTTGGTTTATTCTTTCTAAGAATATACTTTACGTTATATCACATATAATAGCAAGTAAATAGTTTTTTGGATCTGTGAATCCAAACTATTCAAGAAATATACTGATTAATTGAAGTGGTAGTACTAATGACCACACCATTGTTGTTCTGTAGTTTGTTGAATTAATTGAAGTGGTAGTACTAATGACCACAACATTCTTGTTCTGTAGTTTGTTGCGAGTAACAGTGAAAGGAGTGAATTTAATAGATGGACAAAAGACAAGAAGTCACCTATGGATGGTCGATTTGGCTGGTAGCGAACGTGTGGGAAAGATTGATGTTGAAGGTGAAAGATTGAAGGAATCGCAATTCATTAATAAATCTCTTTCAGCACTTGGTGATGTTATATCTGCCCTCGCATCTAAAACTGCACTTGGGCTCATGCTTATTTTCTGGGAGTTTACCTGCTTCCTTTGGAAATCTTTCGAAAGACCTCTACTATTTCAATCTTTTGAACAACCGTATAAGAGGAGAGATTCCAGATAGTATTGGAAACTTGAGTGTTGGCCTCGCGACCCTACAACTGCCGTACAATCACTTGGACGGGACAATTCCAGCAACTTTTGGAAAGCTGAAGCTGTTGCAAAGACTATATTTGGGGAGAAACAAGCTCCAAGGTTCCATTCCAGATGAAATGGGGCAGATGGAAAACCTTGGCTTACTTGATCTTGCCAATAATTCCATAACCGGGTCAATCCTTCACTTGGTAACCTCTCACAGCTGAGATACCTTTAACCTTATCTTCAGCTTTCTTCTTTAATGAAGCCTTTATCACAGCTGAGATACCTTTAACCTTATCTTCAGCTTTCTTCTTTAATGAAGCCTTTATCACAGCTGAGATACCTTTACCCCTATCTTCAGCTTTCTTCTTTAATGAAGCCTTTATCTTCAGCTTTCTTCCTAATGAAGCCTTTATCTATCAAAATTGAACCGCCAAACTTTGCAACATTGTCCATGTTGATCCTCAAACCTCCGATTTGTTCAGTCTTAACAAAAGCTGTAAATTAGCAAATACCATATTTAGAATATTTAAGCTGTATTAATTCCTAAACAATAGCCTATAATATCTCACACACTAAATGTTGAGATATGATTTTCTTGTATATATTCTACAAAGTTTCAATGAAGAATTAAGCTTTTGAGCCTCAATTTGACGTAGTATCAGAGCAGAAGATCCTGCTGTAAACCCTATATATATATTTTTTCTCTTCTCCTGTACAATGGAGATAACAGACCCGATATCATCAATTCTTCCTCAAAGTCCCCAGATTCCACTAATTCCACCCCAAAATCCACCTCAAACCAAACACCCAGCTGCTCAGATAGGTATCAAATTGAATGGTACCAATTATGCTATATGGTCTCAAATCATGGAGATGTATATCTCCAGGAGAGATAAATTAGGGTATATCAATGGGGATTTATCCCAACCCACACCCACAGACCCAATGTTCAGACAATGGAGAACCGAAAACTCCATTGTCAAAGGTTGGTTAATCAATTCCATGGAACCCCATTTGATTGGCAACTTCATCAGATTCCCTACCGCCCAATTAGTGTGGGAATCCATTGCTACTACCTATTTTGATGGGTCTGACACTTCTCAAATCTATGAATTGAAAAAGAAAATCACCCAATTGACTCAACATGGAGGAACCCTAGAAAACTACTATAACAATCTCCAAGGACTGTGGAGAGAGATCGATTTTTGGAGACCCAACCCAATGAAATGTGCACAAGACATAGCACAATTCAACCGAATACAACAAGAAGACAGAGTCTATACCTTTTTAGACGGGTTGGATGATCGGCTGGACAATGTGAGAGCCGACGTCCTCCAGTTACCGTCCCTACCCATGGTGGAGCAAGCATATGCTCTTGTCCGGAAGGAAGACTCCAGGCAGTCTGTGATGCTTGGCCACGCTGGAATGGGTCTCATCGCACGACGAGGAGGAGGGCGCCGGGACGAAGGCAGCAACGGACGA
>Ga0325410_1002804_pt1 | contig 19569 bp, 21 predicted proteins | sample PopdelMetagenome_16_FD_206182 | JGI IMG/M metagenome (GOLD analysis project Ga0325410, IMG submission 206182) | Populus deltoides microbial communities from Bellville, Georgia, United States - Xylem-PdIQD-R3 | ecosystem: Host-associated > Plants > Phyllosphere > Stem > Wood/Secondary xylem... | reverse complement strand
TTTTTCCCAACATAAATTCAATGCTCCCATCTCTCTAACCCTAAACCCTCCCCCCCTCCTTTTGCTCCGAAAACATCAGGAAACAAGCAAAACGCGTGAGGCAACCACTATTGAATTTCCTTAAAAAAAAAAAAAACAAAAAACCCCGGCAGCCTTGACCATTCAGAAGAGCCCACGGTGCGGAGAAAACACGCGTCGAGAGATCATTTGCTACATTAAAAGATATCGTACACCGCCAGAAGTTTCGAAAAAATCACGCAGAAGTAACTTCCGAGGCCAACACTACTTTTTTACGGTCTTACTCTACTTTGCTTACAGAACTGCCTTAAGCCCTTAACTTCCTTTCCTTTTGTCTTCTGTTCCTTCTTCTTCTTCTTCTTCTTCTTCTTCTGCTTCTTCTTATTTTTGTTTTTTTTGTTGAAAAAAGAAGAGAAAAAGAATCCTTCTCGTCTAGCCCCCCTCTTTGCTTCGTATCTTCCTTAAACCAGCAAGAGAATATAAGAAGAAAGCCAAAGCCACTGCAGAGAACATAAAGAGAGAGAAGAAGAAGAAGAGAAAGCACGCTGGGATTGGAGGTTTGGCTTGATTTCAATCAGAAGATAAGACTAAAGGAGAAAAAAAAGGGAGGAGCAAGGAAGCAGAATTAAGGGTTGATAGACCGTGTGAATCTAAAAGAATCGCACAACCAACCAGCAATTAAAAAAGAAATTCTTTTTGTTTATTACCCTTCTTAAATATTCGCGTGCTTCGTACGGTCTATCCACCCTAATCTGCATTTCAGAAAGAAAAAAAGACAACGAAAAAGAAAAGAAACAATCAAACCCCCTCTTCACCAACTCTCTCTTTCATTCGCTTTATCGAGATCTTATTCATTTGTTTTGCTTGGATTTTGATTCTGTTTTTGTTTTCTTGATTTTCTTATATTTTACTTTACTTTTTTTTCTTCTCCTTTTAGAGTATTGATCACTACTAGTTAAATTATCTGAGGTAATGGAGAGCGAGAGTAATGGTAGGGTTTCGGGGATTGGAGGTGGAGGTGGTCCGTCTTACTGGCTTGATGCATGTGAGGATATTTCTTGTGATATTATAGATGATTTTGTTGATTTTGATACTTCAATTGTTCCAGAATTATCTGTTGATAATAATTCCAATGTTAATAATGATTTCTTTGGAGGGATTGATCACATTCTTGATAGTATCAAGAATGGTAGTGGTCTTCCTCCTCTTCATAATGCTAGTACGACAGCTAATGTTTCCAATGGAAGTCGGGATTGCATTGTTGGTGATGGTTGGTTTATTAATGTTGAAAATGGAGTTTGCCATGGGAGCTCGGTTTCACAATCAAATGGTGGTGATAAGGACAATATTGACAGAAAAGGGCAGGTGGAGAATGGTGGTAATGGGTTGAATTTGTCCAATGGGAAGAGAGAAGAGAGTTTCTCAAACAATTTTGTTAAAGAAAATGGGAAGAAGGATGAGCAGTCGACGGAGCAAGGTATTGATGGTGATGAAAGGGGCGGTAAAAGGGCTAGACTTTGTTGTTATAGAAATGAGAGAGTGTATTCTAGTAGAGGGCAGCATGAGCATAGGGATAGGGAGAGATGTTCTAGCAGGAAGAGGTCACGGGATTGGGATGAAAGCGACAGAAGGGATAGGGATATTAGTCGAAGAAGAGATAGATATAGTGGCAGTAATAGGAGGGATGGTAGAGATAGGGATTGGAGGGAAAGAGAACTTAGGGGTTATTGGGAGAGGGATCGTTCAGGGTCCAAAGACATGGTTTTCCGATTGGGCACTTGGGAAGCTGATCATAACAAAGAAGGAAGGGAGGCAAATGACAAAATTCAGGAGTGCAAAGGAGAGCTAGAGAAGAAATCAGAGGAGAGTAAGGAGAAAGTCCCTGAAGAACAGGCCCGCCAGTATCAATTGGATGTTCTTGACCAGGCTAAGAAGAAAAATACAATAGCTTTTCTTGAAACAGGGGCAGGGAAGACACTCATTGCTGTACTCCTCATCAGAAGCATTTGCAATGACTTGCAAAGGCAGAATAAAAAAATTCTAGCTGTATTTTTAGTTCCGAAGGTTCCACTTGTTTATCAGGTAGTTTATTCTGAAGACTATGCTGCTTTAGGAATGTAAAACTTTGATAATCTTCATTGACTGCAAGTATTGCTTGATTATATTGTCTTGCTCTTCTGACTTCAGCAAGCAGAAGTTATTCGTGAGCGCGGTTACCAAGTGGGCCATTATTGTGGTGAGATGGGTCAAGATTTCTGGGATACTCGAAGATGGCAGCGTGAGTTTGAAACAAAACAGGTAGCTCTTGAAGTTTTTCTTTATGTTAGATTTTGATTCCACAGCTATATTTTGGTGATATTCAATTGTTATATCTTTCTGTTCTCTATTTCACATGTTCACTGTAGTCATCACCAGTGATTATGACAATGGCTATTAATTTGACATGATTTTTTAAAACATTAGCAGTGCAAAGAAATTTGGGGCTTGTTGCAGTTAACAGTAGTTTCTTCTTATGGTTGCTGTATCTTTAATTATATGTGGGAAACCATTTGTTTTCTAGCATCTGATAATTTGAACCATTTATCTTAGAAGTTTTATTTTAACAACCCCAAAGGTCTTGGGAAGGTACAGTAGTATGAGAATCGGGTCACCACCTTTGCAGTTCATTCTAGTCTCTTATCCAAACTTTGAGTATGTTTATTGTGTGATTTGTATAAATATTAGTTTTATTTGCTGGCTTCTCTCTTACCTCAGTGCTCCTTGTGACTTTTCTCAAATTGGTGTTTGTATGTCCAAAGTTTTCTTGAAAATTAGACTTGAGCGCAGTCACTAATTCACAAGAGGCTGAGCTCAAAATAATATGCGAGCCACAAGGTTTTAAGGAGCTCTTAGCCCTAATAATGTGCAGAACGAAAAGAAGTTAAAATCCAATCGATCATTTGGTTGTGCATTGCCCTGCATCTTTTCTTTTGTGTTGAAATTTATTTTTTAGGGGAGGGATACCTGTGACAGTACCTCCAGAAATTTTTGCATCTGATGCAAATGGTTTTTTTGGGTCTTGATGAAGAAGATAGGTATGTTTGAGGGTGTTTTGCTATTATTTCCATATCTGGGTAATATTATTACGAAGGAATGCCAGAGATTTTAATGATGAATGTGTTTTTTTGAGCTATCTAATCTGCCTGTTGTTTTGTTCTCAATATATTTTACGACGTAGCTAATGTATCAAGCTGGGAGTTTATCAAAACCATTAATGGGGTTACATTTAGTAAGAATGAAGGGGAAACACCCTGGAAATCTCTTTCCATCACAGCTGCCACAGTTTTAGATATATTCTTCTGGAAAAGTGGATAACAACATCCATTCATAACACTTATGTTGTCTGTTGCCCAAGTGTTTCAACAATATGTGTCATTTTAAACCGATGGAGTTGCTGCTTATGGCTATCCCTGTCTAATTTGTGGTCCGTTGAATTTTATTTTTTTTGGTTATGCAAAATTTCCATTAGTAACAAGAAATAGATACATATTTTGCTTGCTTCCACTCTGGTGGTAGCTTGTTCCTTGATCTATTTAGTTGCTTTTTTCTCTCTGCAGGTTTTAGTAATGACAGCCCAAATTCTTTTGAACATTCTGAGGCACAGCATAATCAAAATGGAAGCCATAAATCTCCTCATTCTGGATGAGTGTCATCATGCTGTGAAGAAACATCCATATTCTCTTGTGATGTCTGAGTTTTACCATACAACTCCCAAGGAGAAGAGACCGTCTGTTTTTGGAATGACAGCTTCTCCTGTTAACTTAAAGGGTATTCATTAATTTGTGACTGTTGAATTTGAAGCTGTTTGCTTTCCTAGAAGAGTTTTTCTTTAATCAGGATTTTTTATTTCGTATTCAAGCTGTAAAACCTTGTACTTATAGTGTTGTGTTTCAGGTGTTTCAAGTCAGGTGGATTGTGCAATAAAGATCCGCAATCTTGAAAGTAAACTGGACTCAATTGTTTGTACGATAAAAGACCGCAAGGAACTGGAAAAGCATGTACCAATGCCGGCAGAGGTTGTGGTGGAGTACGACAAAGCAGCTAGCTTGTGGTACCTTCATGAAAAAATAAAGCAAATCGAAGTGGCTGTTGAGGAAGCTGCACAGTCAAGCTCGAGAAGAAGTAAATGGCAATTTATGGGAGCTAGGGATGCTGGGGCCAAGGAAGAGCTGCGCCAGGTTTATGGTGTCTCTGAAAGAACGGAAAGTGATGGGGCTGCTAACTTAATTCAAAAGTTGAGGGCAATTAATTATGCACTTGGTGATCTGGGTCAGTGGTGTGCTTACAAGGTACTTACAAAGTGGTTTACTTTGTCCTTTGTTATTGAAGACACAATTGTTTAGGGTTCCATTGCTTAGTACAATGGTAAATGTCTTGGGCCTGCCACCATGAATCTTGAGAGTGATGACTTTATTGAAATTGCTGATACTCTTTCTACATTTTTTTTTCTGAGGGTCTTGCGTTGTGGGACTGTAACTTTGTATGGCTATAACAATATACTTGGTTTTGCATCCATGTTTATTGCAGGTTGCACAATCCTTTCTGACTGCCTTACAAAATGACGAGAGAGCAAACTATCAGCTTGATGTTAAGTTTCAAGAATCCTACCTGGAAAGAGTCGTGTTGCTCTTACAATGCCAATTAACAGAGGGAGCTGTTACAGACAAGGATACAAAAGTTTCAGACTATGGGAATGACAATATTCAAGATGGGCCTGGTTTTGATGAGATTGAGGAGGGAGAGCTCCCTGACAGTCATGGTGGGTTTTGTTAATTCTTGCCAACATAACATTCAGTAATTCTATAATAGTGAAACAAAATGGTTCATATAGCTGGCCCAATTACCTGTTTGAGATCAAGGCTTGGTGCAGATGAGATTGTAAATCTGTACCAATCTGAATTTCTTAGAATTAGTCTTCACTTTGACAATTAAAAAATTATTGAATTGAAATTTCTGGAGAAAGTTGAACCCATTATTTATTGTATGAGTACAATTAGGAGTTGCATCGGTAAAAGTATAATTAGGAGTAGTGTAGAACCGTTTATTTGGGAAATTTAGATTAATTCCTTGGTATAGTGGTCTATGCTTGAAACTGCTTGAAACAAATGATCTCAGTGTGTCAAAAATACCTTACCATTGGCATAGAGGGAAACTTAGGGAAGTGTACCTCTCATATGCAATATTCATTATGTGACCGGGGACATGACCCACCAGTGTGAACCGCTGTGCAGACCTCAGTTCTGCTCTTGATTTTACAACTTTAGCAGTTTTAAGTAGTTTTGAAGGGAAATGATGTTGATACACTTCTCTCCTTGTTCAATTCTGTGGTGTAGTTGTCTCTGGTGGAGAACATGTTGATGTGATAATAGGAGCTGCTGTAGCTGATGGAAAAGTGACCCCTAAAGTGCAGTCACTGATTAAAATACTTCTCAGATATCAGCACACGGAGGATTTTCGTGCGATCATCTTTGTTGAGCGTGTAGTAGCTGCTTTGGTTCTTCCTAAGGTCACATATGTTAATACTTCTGTCTTTGTGTTGCTCCCTGTAACATGGTTCTCATTGAACCTTGTTATGTTATGTCTCACAGGTCTTTGCAGAGCTTCCATCTCTAAGTTTTGTTAGGTGTGCAAGTTTGATAGGGCACAATAATAGTCAGGAAATGAGAACAAGCCAAATGCAAGACACAATTGCCAAATTTCGAGATGGTCGTGTATGTATCAATGCCATGCTTGCTGGTTTGGTTTCTTCAAAAGCTGAAGTTTTATGCTAATGCCCACTAAATGCTTCCATATATTGTATAGGTGACATTGTTAGTTGCTACCAGTGTTGCCGAGGAAGGACTTGATATTAGGCAATGCAATGTTGTTATTCGCTTTGATCTTGCAAAAACTGTTCTTGCATATATTCAGTCTCGAGGTCGTGCAAGAAAGCCAGGCTCTGATTACATCTTGATGGTGGAGAGGTAATTGTGTTGGATCTAATCTCAGTCTCATCTTCTAACTGGGTAGATATCAAATAACTTCAAACTTTTACCATATCTCAGGGGAAACCTGTCTCATGGAGCATTCTTAAGGAATGCTAGGAATAGTGAGGAGACCCTGAGGAAAGAAGCGATTGAGAGAACTGACCTCAGTCATCTTAAGGATACTTCAAGGTTAATTGCAGTAGATTCAATACCAGGAACTGTGTATCAGGTGGAGTCTACTGGTGCTGTTGTGAGCTTAAATTCTGCTGTTGGACTTGTTCATTTCTATTGCTCTCAGTTACCCAGTGACAGGTGCCTCATCAATCTATTGTTGATAACTTAAGCTATAATCTTATTGGTTGTTAAGGAGTACTTATTTCTTTTCCAATATTTCTGCTATCCAGGTATTCAATACTTCGTCCTGGGTTTATTATGGAGAAGCATGAGAAGCCAGGAGGTCCCACGGAATATTCATGCAAGCTTCAGCTTCCTTGTAATGCACCATTTGAGGAGCTTGAGGGTCCTGTATGCAGTTCAATGCGCCTTGCACATCAGGCATGCTACTTTGTCATCACAATCATGCTAGCTTTGCTACTTTTAATTTAGGAATGTGTTAATTATCTGATCAATTGCAGGCTGTTTGTTTGGCTGCTTGCAAGAAGCTTCATGAGATGGGAGCATTTACTGACATGCTCTTGCCAGACAAGGGAAGTGAGGAAGAAAAGGACAAGGTTGACCAGAATGATGAAGGTGAACCACTTCCTGGGACTGCTAGGCATCGGGAGTTCTATCCTGAAGGTGTAGCTAAAACACTCCAGGTAAGTTTGTACTGTTTGTTTCGTGGTTATGACTGCCTGTGGGTTGATGATTGGTAATGGTCAAGTTCAGTGAAAGAAATTTTTGTCAATGATGGATTAGAAAAAATAGGAGCCTGCACAAATTTGCTCGTGTCAACACGGAGAGATATCAAACTTTAGAATTCTATCCTGATGGTCTGGGTCGGTGAATATCTCTGTCCCAATTTTTTCATTGCTACACCATTTTCTTTGCCTTGCCAGTGCAAACTCTTTTCTATACCTAATCAGAATAGGAGCATGTTCTTGTCCTTTGTCATTCGCCTGCACTTTACTGTACCTAGTAGGTGTAAGAAAAACATTGAAAACTGGGAGTTTATAAGACATTGGCTACTATACCTAGTAGGTGCAAGAATTTCAGTGGTAAAGAATAGCCTGAGACTTAGTTGAGTGGAGTGGGGTTTCTCTATTTCTTCCTCTCCTTATCTTCTTTTAAACAGGAAAAGGTGTTGGGATTTGGGGGGTCAGGGAGTTCGTGGATGACAAGATTTTGAACTTGCATCTCAATGAACTGCAAAAATACCCAGAACATGAACATGTATTGCAAGTGTCACTTCTCTCTCATCACACCAATTCAAATGCCAATCTTTAGAAGATGCCTTCTATTCCTTCTATTTTCCTATCTTTTTTCTCCCTTTTCATAGTGTTTTTATATCATTGCAGGTTATCTGTTTTGTGCAGTGTAAAATAAGTGCTGCTATAGGTTTGTTTTTAATTATGGTCTTCTTGTAGAGCATAGATACTTATTCTCTTTGGCCTTCCAGGGAGAATGGATCTTATGCGGAAGGGATGGTTGCAACAACTCCGAAGTGCTTCATCTCTACTTGTATGGAGTCAAATGCTTAAACAGTGGCACTTCAAATGATCCATTCTTGACTCAAGTTTCAAATTTTGCAGTGCTTTTTGGCAATGAGCTGGATGCAGAGGTATATCAATTTATTTTCAGTTTCAGCATAGATAGATATGTTAAGCATTTTTCTTCAACACCTCAATTTCTTCAGGTCTTATCGATGTCGATGGATCTATTTATCGCTCGAACCATGATAACAAAGGCATCTCTTGTCTTTAGGGGTCGCATAGCTATTACAGAAAGTCAGGTATGGTTTTAGTTAACTATTGGAATAATGGTCCAAACTCCAACCACTCCTATTCACTTTTCTCAATGTACATCTCAGCATTTGGTTCCTGATATGTTTGACCCTGATTGTGTGCAGGTGGCATCCCTTAAAAATTTTCATGTAAGGTTGATGAGCATTGTACTGGATGTGGATGTTGAACCTTCCACCACTCCATGGGATCCTGCAAAAGCTTATTTATTCGTCCCCATGGTTAGCGATAAGTCTGTAGATCCTATAAAAGAAATTGACTGGGATCTGGTTGAAAATATAATTGGAACAGATGCTTGGAGCAATCGTCTTCAGAGAGCTCGACCAGATGTTTACCTTGGTACAAATGAGAGGACACTTGGTGGAGACAGGAGGGAGTATGGTTTTGGGAAATTGCGACATGGAATTGCTTTTGGACAGAAACCTCATCCCACTTATGGGATCAGGGGAGCTGTAGCACAGTTTGATGTTGTGAAAGCTTCTGGATTGATTCCTAAGAGGGGATGGGATGCAAATGAGACGCAAAAACTGGAGCTGACCAAAGGCAAATTGATGATGGCTGATACTTGTGTCAATGCTGATGCTTTGATGGGGAGAATTGTAACAGCTGCTCACTCTGGGAAGAGGTTTTATGTGGATTCCATATGCTATGATATGACTGCAGAGATCTCATTTCCAAGAAAAGAGGGTTATCTTGGTCCTCTGGAGTACAGCTCATATGCTGATTACTACAAGCAAAAGTGCGATCCTCATAGCTTTCCCTAATAATTTTTTATTAGCTCTCGCCCCTTTCTCCTCTCTGAAGATAATTGAATACCTTATTAATTGCTATTGGCTGATGCCATTACTGGTAACTTTGATGCATTTCAAATGTTGTGCCCGAAGAGGGGAAAACTTATCTGAATTTGTGATGGAAATATTCATGTCCCCTAATTGATTGGAGAAGCTCTTTTTTTCTTTTTTGCATTACTGAGTTTGTTTTCATCAGGATATTGATTATGTTTATGTATTATTATCAGGTATGGAGTTGAATTGAAATTTAAGCAGCAGCCTTTACTAAGAGGACGTGGTGTTTCATACTGCAAGAATCTCTTATCTCCTCGGTTTGAACACTCAGATTGTATGTATCTTTCCCTATCCTTCAGGAGCAGAACCAACTCTGCCCATAAACCATGCTTCAAAGTTTTTTAGTTTATTGAGCTAATGGACAAATTTTTGTTTTTGTAGCAAATGAAGGCGATGCTGAAGAGAATCTTGACAAGACTTACTATGTGTTTCTTCCTCCTGAGCTGTGTCTGGTGCACCCTCTTCCTGGATCACTTGTTCGAGGAGCCCAGAGATTACCATCGATAATGAGGAGGGTTGAAAGCATGCTGCTCGCAGTTGAACTTAAGGATATAATAAATTATCCAGTCCCTGCTTCAAAGGTATTTTATTTATTACTTGAAAGTCTGAAGGCTGTGAACTACCTTGTAACTGATGTGTTCGTCCTTTGTCTACAGATCTTGGAAGCCTTGACTGCTGCTTCATGCCAAGAGACATTCTGCTATGAAAGAGCAGAGCTTCTAGGAGATGCTTACCTGAAATGGGTGGTTAGTCGATTTCTTTTTCTGAAGTATCCCCAGAAACATGAGGGTCAACTTACTAGAATGAGGCAACAAATGGTAAGTAATATGGTTTTGTATCAATATGCACTTAACAAAGGACTTCAGTCATATATCCAAGCAGATCGCTTTGCTCCATCTCGATGGGCTGCTCCTGGAGTGTTGCCTGTCTTTGATGAGGAAACAAAAGATGGAGACTCGTACATATTTGATCAGGAGAAGTCACTTGCTGAGGATAGAACCGGAATGAATCATCTTGATGATGGGTATGAAAATGAAATTGAAGATGGTGAACTTGAGAGTGATGCTAGTTCTTACAGAGTCCTCTCTAGCAAGACATTGGCAGATGTTGTTGAAGCATTAATTGGTGTTTATTATGTTGAAGGTGGGAAAAATGCTGTTAACCACCTTATGAAATGGATTGGAATTCAGGTAGAGTTCGATCATGAAGAGATAGATGGTGCATCTAGGCCATTCAATGTTCCCGAAAGTGTTCTTAGAAGTGTTGACTTTGATACTTTAGAAGGTGCCTTGGATATTAAGTTCAATGATCGTGGCTTGTTGATAGAAGCCATAACGCATGCTTCACGACCATCTTCTGGAGTATCCTGCTATCAACGATTAGAATTTGTTGGTGACGCAGTCTTAGATCATCTTATTACTAGGCACTTGTTTTTTACATATACAAATCTGCCCCCTGGTCGCCTGACAGACTTGCGAGCTGCTGCTGTAAACAATGAAAATTTTGCACGTGTTGCAGTTAAACATAAGCTTCATGTGCACCTTAGACATGGGTCAAGTGCCCTTGAAAAGCAGGTTTGCTATCTTATTCCTTTGTTAGTGTGGTGGGGTGGCCATAGTTTTTTTAATTTACTTGGTCTCTTTTATGAAGTCTTTACACTTTGTGAACAATGTTACAGATTCGGGACTTTGTTAGGGAAGTTCAAGATGAACTATTGAAGCCAGGGTTCAACTCCTTTGGTTTGGGAGATTGCAAAGCTCCAAAGGTTCTTGGTGACATCATTGAATCCATTGCTGGTGCTATTTTTCTTGACAGCGGACGAGATACAGCGGTTGTGTGGAAGGTTAGTTTTTAATCTTGGAACTCACTAGCGCAGCTGTCATACCTCTCGGCAACCCTTTCAGCTTTTCAGTTCCTACTGTTCATAAATGAGGATATTTGATGACGATCTCTTTGTCTCGCTTCCCCTTATTACAGGTTTTTCAACCTCTGTTGCATCCAATGGTCACTCCAGAAACCCTGCCAATGCATCCTGTAAGGGAGCTGCAGGAACGGTGCCAGCAACAGGCTGAAGGATTGGAATACAAAGCCACTCGAAGTGGCAATTTGGCTACTGTTGAAGTTTTCATTGATGGTGTTCAGGTAGGAGTTGCACAAAATCCACAAAAGAAAATGGCACAGAAACTCGCTGCTAGGAATGCACTTGTTGTTTTGAAAGAGAAGGAAACAGCTGAAGCCAAGGAAAAGAGTGATGAAAATGGGAAGAAGAAAAGGAACGGCAACCAAACCTTTACTAGACAAACATTAAATGATATCTGCTTGCGTAGAAATTGGCCTATGCCATCATATCGGTAAGAATATTATCCAATGTCTGTCCTCGTATCAAAATAATAGATAAAAAACAGCATCATTTTACTAATTTTATATTTCGGCTTTTAAGGTGTGTCAATGAGGGTGGTCCTGCACATGCAAAGAGGTTTACTTTTGCAGTTCGTGTGAATACTACTGATAGAGGATGGACAGACGAATGTGTGGGAGAGCCGATGCCAAGTGTTAAGAAGGCCAAAGACTCTGCTGCAGTTCTTCTCTTGGAACTATTAAATAAACGGTACTCATGATAGCAATAATGGAGCATCATTTGCTGAGTTCAATTATCTACCTTTCCTTGGATAATCCCGCCTAAAAATTGTGCTGTTCTTGAATCATTACTTTCTACCGTATATTTTTAACATCAGTATTAACTGTTTCTTTCGATGCAGTCGAGTAAAAGTGCTCAAATTTGCGAGACCAACACAGTTGGCACTTTTTTTTTAGGCCTGCCAATAATAGTGAGTTGGTGTCAAGTAGTGTATAACGATTGATTACAGTCTATACTCATTTGCTTTTGGAATAGCTCCATCAAGTTCATTGTCCCTGAAGACTGCCATAAATGCTTGAGCAATGGCTGCTTTTTGAATGGATTGGTTGCTGAAATGGCAATTTAAAAACATGTCCATAAAGAAACCTGAAAATGATTCCAAGGAATTCAAATGTAATCATCCCATTTTGAACTTACTGTTGGCAACTGACTATTTGCTGTCAATATACTTCAACGTTGTTCCCTTGTTAAATAAACAGAATCAGATTCAAACTTTCAATTTTTGTTTTCATGGACAAACATTGATGTGCAAGATGGAAATGTTGTGGTTCTCTAAACATTGATAACTCTATATTTGTTTGAGATCCATGGCTGAATCTGCATGGTTTCAAGACAAATAATAATAATAATAATAATAATAATAATAATCAGGACCCAATAACAGAGTATATAAATTCTGGAATCAGCAAAGAAAAGAGCTGCTGGATCAGTTCCGGCAGAGAAGAACAAATGTTTGCCTGGTAGCTTAGAATATCAGCATGCACAGGACAACCTTGTGAGCAAACTCAGCCGCGACAGAGAAACTCCGACCCTGCAACACGGTGTGATCATGTTAGCATTGATCACCAAGGTATTAAAAACACGAAGATTGTATTGTCAAAGACAGACTGCAGCGTGCAGGATGGAAACCAAAACCGATGGATGTTGGGCTAACTGAAAAAGATCATTTGTGCAAAAGATTTCAGATGCAACAGACCACTGGCTCAAATGGGAATACCTTTAACACTGCAAGAACAGAACTCGAAAACCACTGGCTTCCAATTTAATTCAGACAACGACACTCTCCTGATCAATAAAAGATTCTGAAAAGTTTCATTTCTATAATATCCGCAGTCAAGCAGTTTAGGAAAAGCGGTAAAGGGGGCACGTACCCGCCAGATAAGCGAATCACAGAAAAACTGTTCCAACTCATGGAAAAAGAATCTGCAACAACAAATGGAACTCGTCCTGCAAATCTACCAAAGAAATTAATGAAAAGTCTGTGTTTCATCCACGCAGAATAATCCTAAAGTTTTAGAATAGATTAGAAAAATATTTATTCTTAACAACATAAAAATTCCTGAATAGTTATGCATTAATAATCATGGCAGAGAGATATGGATCCCAAAAATTGTTTTTTTAATTATCAAGTCTCTGTGTCAACGTCTATTCAGGAAGTCAATCCTGGAAAATTATGATTCCTCTTAAGAAATTTAATTATATGCTAATATAATGTTGCAAGGGATTTTCGCAATTCTTTTACTGGGTCATCTGCCTACGAAGCTTATAATTTTTTTTCTGGATCTATTAGTATATTTATTTATTGAGAATTACTAAAAAAAATAATAATAATCATGATATGGTTTACATGATTATTAAAAGTGTATCAACTTAAAGTTTTTATTTTATAATTAAGCATGATGAGATTGTGATGTTAATTAGTTTGCGACTAGCCACAACATCTTAAGTTATTTTGATGATCTAATTAAGATTTATTAAATTATTATGCTCATAAGGTACATAGTTTAATTACAATTATTTTATGAAAGTAATGGCTTGGTCATTTGGAGGGGTTGTTATTTTTTTGATTTAATTGGAATAAGGTAATAAATAAATATTAAAGATGAATTCTATTCTAGACTCTCGAGTGTGAATACATTTTAGTCTTGGTATTTTATTTATTAGTCTTATTATTAAGGAATTAGCAAGTTCTATGCATGATACAACCTCTCCCAATATGAATGTTAGAGTTTACTACTAAATTGATATTGGTTGATTTAGATAAAGTATATGTTTCGTTACATTACAATATTTTCTTGGTTATTACAGTTTTTTCTATTGCTTTTATTGATACATTTAGTATTTCTATGGTATGTGGTGATAATTTTGTTGATCGAAAGGAAAGTATTCATTTTGAATTGAGTTGTGGATTTGATTTGACCTTATATAAGGATGAACTACACATCCCCACAGAATCAAGTAATGCTCGGGAAAAGATTAATTATGAGTGGTGGGAGCGATCTAGTCACTTATGTTTAATGTTTATAAAGTCCTGTATAAGGAAAAGTATTAAGGGTTTTATCCCTCAATGCTCCAAGACAAAAGATTTCCTGAAGGTCATAGATAAACAATTTGTTCATTCTGACAAGGCATTGGCCAACACCTTAATGAAGAGGCTTTCAAATATGTTATTTGACTATTCTAAGGATGAGCGCGAGCACATTATAGAAAGGAGGGACACTTTTGCTCAACTGAAGTCCTTGGAGGTTGAGATTTTCAGTCATTATTGGTTTATTTCATTTTGAATTCTCTCCCCATGAAATACGGTCTATTTAAGATTTCTTGTAAGAAACATGAGAAAAATTGATCAGTTAATGAATTATTGACCATGTGTTCAAGAAGAAGGAAAATCAAAACTTGAGAAATCTGAAAATGCTTATTTGATTTCTCAAGTTAAGGGAAATGCCAAGAAAGGTAAAATGACCCTTAAAGTCAAGAAATATAGAAATATATCAATAAAGCAACTTGACAAAAATAACCAATGTTTCTTTTGCAAGAAATGAGGACATGTTAAGAAAAATTGCTATAAGTATCAGAAATGGCTCATAAAAAAAGTAAACTCATCTCTTTAGTATGTCATGAATCTTTTTTTATTGAGGCTCCTAGTAATACATGGTGGACTAATTCTGATTCTACAATCTATATTTTTAATACCATGCAAGACTTTCTAAGTCTAAGGAAATTGAAGGGAAATGAAGAAGGCATCTATTCCGGAAATCAGATGCGCTCTAAAGTTAAAGCTATAGGGACTTTTAGATTAGTTTTAAAATTTAGACTTATTTTGAATTTGAAAAATATCTTTTATATTCTATCGTTTTCTAGAAATCTGATTTTAGTTTCCAGACTCTATAATATTGGTTATGGATTTTTTTTTATAAATTGTTTTGAGTATTTTGAAAAATAAAGTTTCTCTTGGTGGTGGAATATTAATTGATGGTTTATATAGAATTATTTTAGATCTCATTTTTTATCTCAACTATTTATCAATGTATGTTGACTCTAGTATTAAAAAGAAGCAAAATTTATGAGAATTCTTCTATGTTATGACATAGGAGATTAGGTCACATCTCCATTGAAAGATAGAGATGTGAATGATAGAGTTTTAAACACTCTTGCTTTTACTAATTTTGATACTTGTATAGATTGCATAAAGGAAAAACAAACTAACAAGACTTCTAAAGATGCCGCAAAAAGTTAAAAAATTTTAAAAATCATATATACTAATATATATGGATCATTTAATACTTATTCGTTAATGACCATTCTAGATTTATGTTTCTCTATCTCTTATTTAATAAGGTTGAAGCACTTGATGCTTTGAAGACCTATAAGGTTAAGATAATGAAACAAAAAGGAAAAAAAAACTATAAAGATTGTAAGGTTAGATAAAGATAGAGAGTATTATGGTAGGTACACAAGAACAAATCTAAGGTCTATTTGCAAAGTTTGTTGAAGGAGATGACATTATCACACAATATACAATGCCTGACACATTACAACAAAAAGGTGTAGCTAAAAAAAAAAACTGTACATTTATGGATATGGTAAGGAGCATGATTGGTAATTCTAATCTATCATTACCCTTATGGAGTGAAGCACTAAAGACTATTATATGTATTTTAAATAGGATTTCATTCAAAGCTATGTCTAAGACATCTTTTAAATTAAAGAATGGATGGATGCCCAGTTTAAATCATACACTTGTATGAGGTTATGTGTTGTTGAGGTAACGATTTATAATCCTCAACTAAAAAAATTGAATCCAAGAACAACTAGTAGATATTTCATTGGTTATGCAGCAAATTCTAAAAGATATAGATTTTATTATCCTTCTCGTAGTACAAGAATAGTAGCGGTAAAAAAATATTAAATTCATTGAGAATCTTAGTTTTAGTGGAAGTTATATTCCTAGAATGATAGAACTTAAAAACATGGGATTCAATTGAGTTGCATAAAGATTAAAAAAAAAAAAAAAGACAATTGGTTATTATTTAAGAAAATCATTTAGATAATTTTGAACAATAATCAATTCAATAACAACTAAGACAATTGATTATTGTTCAAAAAAAAATTCATTTAGATAATTTTAAATAACAACCATTTCATAGGCAACTAGTAGTTCTGGATAAAGTAAATTCACATAAGAAAATTGAATTAAAATCTTAAAAAACAAGGAGATTAATATCTCTATCTATCAGCACATGATTTTTTGTTTCTGAAGATATACTAGTTATTTTATTGTGGACAAAACAAAAAAAAAATCACTTTATTCCCGCTTCCAAGGCCATTTGTATTCTGTTGTTAAGGGCAAAATCATAATTTCATTATTCCAATCCATAACCATGATCAACGGCGGCAAAAATTAAAAAAACTAGGGTAAATGTTCTACCCCTTTTAGTTTCTTCTAATAATATATTATATTATTGATGAATCTAAAGTCACTTGGCTGAACCAACTTTGTGGCAATCCCACAAGCTTTGATTCATTATTCCAGTGAGATTGAACATCAGTGTCTGTTGAGAAAAACAAGTGGATGGTAAGTTAAATCTGAGCATGAAAACTTCGAAACCTGAAATTTTGGTGGTCATCCCACAAGATCACGACCTTGCATTGCTCTTTCAGGTAGAGAATGCTGAAAAGTCTTTCTGTGCCGGAATTCTCTATTAATATTTGCAATGAGAGCGTCTGCTTTCAAAGGAAAAGAAAAGTTCTTTAGAGAGAGTACTTCATAGTTTCCATTATCCTTGATCACGAATCACCGATTTAGCACATTACATTATTACTCAAACATATCAATGATCTAGCAGCATTGTTTAAAACAAGCAAGTACCATAAACAATTCAAATTACGGAAAGTCAAAATATAAGTTTAAACATAATCTTAAATGACAGTTGATGATCCCCTTGTTAGAATCAAAGGAATTCCCTCGAAGGAAAAACATGGGAACACAGCCAAGTCAGCTGTCTACCGACGCAGGGTGTGCAAAACGTACTCAGCATAAAGGTCCCTGCACCAAGCAGTAAATGAGTTCAGAACCAAAGTTTCTGCATCAAATTCAAGACCTGGTATTGGAAGGAGACGCAGGCACATATCCTTTTTGTCATTTAGAGAAACTTACATTGAGTACTGGATAGCTTCAACAGCAGTATTTGAAGGTAAGAAGTCATTAACTGCAACCTCCTTGTTCTCATTTTTCTTGTCTGTGCAAGTGTGTTAAGAAACCAGTACGCCTCACATTGTAAACCAACATCAAACAATACTCGCTAAAATTAACATTGGTCAATGCAAGAGAAAAAGGATACAGTCTTCAAAGAAACGTCGGATCTCAGAAAGACGATGGGGGGCCAGCTCCTTGATGTCAGTGTAGTGCTTGTACTCAGGATCATCAGCACAAACTGCAATAATTTTGTCGTCTTTCTCTCCCTGCGTTAAAATGATGGGTAATTTAATTGCATTCTGAAGGAAAGAATTAACAATGGTATAAAACCTAAACCTTTTAAGTATCAGTGATTCAATTTGCTTCACAATTCCAGAAGATTACCTGGTCAATCATGGGCATAAGTCCAATGGCCCTGGCTCGTAGGAAACAACCGGGAAGGACAGGCTCCTACTCAGATCAGATATTCAGTTGGGTCACAATTTGGAAAATTCAACACAATTAGGTTTGTAGGAAAAACATTGAGCAGAAGGTAGAATTGAAAATTAAATATCGAACAGAAATCAAGTCACCTGCATGAGTACTAAAACATCCAAGGGATCATTGTCTTCGCATAATGTGCGAGGGATGAAACCATAGTTGTGGGGATAGACCACTGAGGAGTATAAAATCCTATCAACCTAGCATTCATTTGAGCAGAAAAAATAACAGAAGGCTGTGAGAGAAAGAATGAAGTGAAAAGGAATCAAATTCCATGGAAAGCATTTCCTCCAAAGTTCCAGAGACTAGGACTAATATTTTTCAATTTCGATGGATACGGATATAATTATACCTTGATTAGTCCTGTCTTCTTGTCCAGTTCATATTTGACCTTACTTCCTTTTGTTATCTCAACCACCTGTTTAATCCAAGATACAGAAACAAGGAATCAAGAAAACACTTAAAAGATAAACTAGGAGCTTGGAAATTTCAAATGCACACTCTAGTTACAAGTCACAATTGATTCTTGGGAAGAGAAACCTTGGTGAAAAATTGAGCAAAGAAACAAATGATTGATGCAATGTTTTGCTGAATCATAAATGTGTCCTTCCTTTCAGTTTTTATTTTGGGTCTATGATGTTTGAACTTATTTGATAGATAAAGTTAGCAGAAATACTCACGACATTGAAAATGTGGGGAGCTCCAGGCCCTGCACAAAACATTTTTTTTTTTTTGCAGCACAATTAATTTCATAATTATCTTGAATGCAAATCAAATATAAATGACAAATACAATCATCTTCTGCAAAAATACCAATTTCAAGATCATGCCAAGGATGTGCAGCAACAGTTCTCCTTGACAAAGATGAAAGGATTCTCTCATTCAGACGGGGCGCTTGGTGCTTAGTTTCAACTTCATTTTCTTGTGTTTTTGTTACGTCACTCATCTGTAACCAGAAGAAGAAATTACTTCATTGTCTGATGATGTTTGTTTAACTTGCAAGAAATTATTCTCAAAGAAACAAAGCTCAATTCGAGGCAAGTCTCCATGTGTTATAAAAAAATAATTCAATTCAAAGCAAGTCTCTCTATGGTATAAGCATGCTGCCCAAGAGGGCCCGAGAAAATGCAGATCATGGATCAATTCATCCATGCACTTTAAGCTTACCTCACATTTTTTTGGGTGTAATATAGCTATATGAATGAACACTGATCTAGTGTCATCAAAGACTTGGCAATAACACACAGCCAGACGATTGAGAATCTAAACCAGTTCTTGCAATGTAAGGTTACTAAGTAGTCTAACACAATGAATCAACACCATCAACATCAGGAGAAAAAGAGAAAGAACTTGAATGTTGTGAAGGTGATATATCATAGAGATTAGCATGCGTTTGCATTTAATTGGATCTCGTGCTATTATATCATTCTCAGGAATCCAGGACTATAAATCTAAATAAACACCTTTTTCTTTAGTGAGGTTCGAGATGAATATCCCTCTGATCTTGACATTAGCTCACAGTTCTTTGTGTCTAAGCAAAAAACAGAACCAAAGTTCCCCCCATTAAATTCTTTTTTGGGATTTGTGCATATTGACAGGAACCCAGAAAAAAAGGCATAACATAAATCCCATTTAAGATTGGAAATGCATCACGATTTAACATAAAGTCCCATTTAAGATTGGAAATGCGTCACGATATCTACAAAATCGAAGAGTATCAAAGAGTTCGATTGGGGTGTACTTAGAAGGAATCAGGAGAAAGAAAGAAAAGAAACTTTCTTTGAGCAAAAAGAAAGAAAAAGAACATACCTTGATCGATAAAGAAGGGACAGAGACAAGGGTTAGGGCAATGCGCGAAGGATGTGTAGTGTATAAGGGTGTTATGTATGGTATTTATAGAAGGGAAGGAGGGAGAGAAACATGGGCTGGTCAAAACGTCGTGTACGAAGTGGAGAGAAGGTAGCTTGAAACCTCCTTCCTCGAGCGATTTTTTAGGTCAACATCCTTCAAAAGCTTGTTTGTGGTGTTTTTGTGCGCAATGAATATGAACTTTAATGTACAAGGACTGATAAGGAAATGCAAGGATGCGAGTCTTGCTGCTTAAAATTGAACTTGTCCATGGCCATTTCTCAAAAAAAAAAAAAAA
>Ga0325410_1002803_pt1 | contig 19570 bp, 14 predicted proteins | sample PopdelMetagenome_16_FD_206182 | JGI IMG/M metagenome (GOLD analysis project Ga0325410, IMG submission 206182) | Populus deltoides microbial communities from Bellville, Georgia, United States - Xylem-PdIQD-R3 | ecosystem: Host-associated > Plants > Phyllosphere > Stem > Wood/Secondary xylem... | reverse complement strand
TGTACGCGCTAGGTGCGATTATGCTCTGTGCTTGCAAGAATTTTTGAATAGGAAAGTTGGCAGCATAAGCGAAAATTTGAGGGATGAGTCCAAAGACAAAAACTGCAGCTGCTGATGCTATATTGACCGGCTCCCCAAGTAAGATCAAGATAGGTTTGGAAAATATATAGATCATCAATAAGGGGATCCCTGTTGCCATGAGGAGAACAGTTGATCTTTGGAGGTATATGCCTAGCATTTCATGTCTATTTGCTCCATATGCTTGGCCACACATAGTTTCTACTGCACTTCCCATACCAAGCTGCAACAAGACAAAAACTTATTTAGCAAAAGTAGAGGAGATTTCTCCACTTGATATAGAAAGAAAAAACAAGAAGTATAAAGAAAGACAAACCGATGGAGGATTATGCATGAAGTTCTTTTTTGGCCTAAAGGCTTCCCCCAAAAAACCCAGAAACACTACTTCCATATATCCTTACTAAAGCTTAAAAGGGTAAAAAGGAAAGGAATAAACAAAAGAGAGAGAAGAAAAGAAAAGAGAATGATCATGACCATCCATGAACTACATGTGCAAGAGCAGATAGAGATCAGGAGGTATTACCATAAGGCCGTAGGCAAAAACTTGGATACCAGTGTTACCAAGAGAAACAGCAGCAAGCTCAAGATTTCCAAGGTGACCGCAAAAGATCTGAGTAGACATGGAAACAACGTTATTGAGCAAGTAAACTATCACAGCTGGAGCTGCAAGGTGGAAAAGCAATTTCAGTTCAACCCAGGAAGCTGAACGGATTCTCTTAGAGTATGGTGCTTCTGTATCTGTTAGTATTTGTTCAAGCTCATCGCTCACTGTCTCGTGACCATCATGGACAGAGAGTTTAAAGCTTAATCTCGGAGGATCAGTCTCCATTAATTTCCCTCCTCTTTTGCGCTTGTGATTTGAGCTTCTATATCAAATAAATGTTTTGTCTTGATGTACATAACAGATACTACTTATATATATATATGCTAAATTAAGTTTATATCGACGACGAAGCTACTTGTAAATTCTTGGATTCCTCCTTTCCACATTATGAAGTCAACATGGTACAAAGACAACTGCATTCATGAAGTCAAATGTGAAATCAGTGTGGTTAATTTAATTGGTATCCTTGCTACGTCTCCATCATTACATCATTTATTTTGTCGAATGTGCTTCACGTTGTTGTGGGCTGCGTGTGAAAAATGAAAAGAAAAGTTTTGTAGAGTATAAACAGGTGAGAGGTCCATCGCGTGCATGCACGGGGGTTACAAAATGCACAATTTAAAAAAAAATAATAATAATATGAGACTGCCAAATAGCAGTTTATCTTTTGTAACTGACAATGTAATCTTATTACCTCTTTTTTATAAAATTTAATGTGAGAGTCTTGCGCAAAAGTCACCCACTATTCATTTAACAGCGATGCGAGTGCGGTGCTGCCAGATCATTTTCCTTTTCTCTATAGGCAGCATTAATGGACATGATGATTATGATTCTTGTTTTGTTTTCGTAAATCTATGTTCTCATTGGCTTTTTCGATTTAGGGTTTTGGTGACGATCGAGCGCTGATGCCAGGGCAGTTTTCTTGTTCTCTTTTACTTCTCTAATCATATGCTTTCCTCTTGAATCGTCATCAGCATCCATTGCTGCCTCCACAAAAAACAAAAATAGTAAAAATTTGAGCTAATCCAAGTCTCACAAGCTGAACTCAAACACAACATTAGACACCAAATCCATAATTAAAAAACAAATACATAGTGGATTTTGTGGTTTGCGGTGGGTTCAATCATTAACTGGTATCAAAGAACAATCATAGATCTATCAAAAACCAGTTTCAAATTAATGGTAATATATAAGTTTGATCTATTCAATTAAACAATTGCCTTCATAGTCTCACTGATCGGTGGTGATTAGCAAGGAAACTATGATTGATTTGTAGGTATTTAATAAGATTTGGTTTCGGAATTTAATTTCTTTTAAGTCAAAACGTCCAATAAAAAATTAGCTAGGAGACAGACAAATCAAAAACTTGCTGAGGCAAAAGGGTTGGGGATAAATTAGTAGGATAGGATAAGTCAAGGACTAATCTGTTAGTGATTTTACATGTTGGGGACTGATTTGTATTTTTCTCTATTTCTATAGCATGCAACATAAGAGTTGTTCAGAAACAGGATAATATTATAATTTTTCTGAAAATTGAAGTTGGAAAAAGAAAAACTAGAATTTTATGTTCGAATGCATTATTTCTCTATCTAGAAAAATAGTTTTTTTTTTCTAAAGCTGTATTGAATTTAAAAAACAAAAGTTCTAGGCGCGATTTTCCAATATAAGTTTTTCATTTTTTTCAAAATGAAAAAAAAAATATGAACAATACAATTTTTTTTCTTTTATATACAAGTATTTTTAGCAATATAAAATATTACCATGATAATTATAAATCATGGGTTTGATTTTCTTATGAAAAATAGTTGTATTCATGATATAAAGAAAAATCCATAAAAAACAAAAAGAAAAACTATTTTCTGTTACTAAACACATATATATTATCTCGTTCTCGAAATCACACAAAGACTTGTTTTTATTTATTTATTTAACACCATAAAAGACTAGTCAAGAGTTTAATGACCAGTTCCTCAATTTCGATTTTCGAAATTTATTTTATAATCATCATAAGTGATCAAGAGTTGGGGATGGGGATTTGACATATAAAATCTGCGAAGAACATTCAGCTAAAATTCGGAGTCTAATTTTCACGCAGAAATTTCAAGTTCAAACTTGGAAGCCGTCCCTCGTGAGATGAAAAAAGAACATAGAAATTTGGAGAATGGTCCTACTTAATTATATATGGTGTCCAAGAATCTTTGAAATTGAACGTTCTGGTGAGCAAGCAAAAATTCAGAAACACAAAATCCTAGACGAGAATTATTAGATTTATTTTGTCCTGGCCACTGGATGATTTGTGGTCTAGAACTTGCTTTGGACTCAATCATACAGTTCTCTTTTAGGTTTCTCTTCCTCCAATATCTTGATTGGTTCCAGCTGCTTTCGATCCTTGTCATGTTTTGAAGAAGACGATACGTCTGTATGCAGCCATTTTCTCGATCCCATCATTTGGAAAATTAATGGATACTATAAGAAGTCTTAGTCATTGAGTAATTATAGGCATAAATATTGCTAAATCAATTAAAATCTAACTCCTTCATGTTCACCATCTCTATCCATATGACATACATATTTAGATTTTTTTTGCTTATCATAATGGCATAAAATTATTATAAAATTCAACTCTAATCTAATCTTCTTCTTTCTCTCTGATTAAATTAATAAAGTACTAATTTATAAGCTTATACAAGTCTTAAACTAAATGATTTCTCTCGAGATTTAGACTTTTCTAATAATTTAAGATGATGACTCTTCAATATATCTAACGGATTGACACGCATGCATATCTACACAATTTATCTATAAAATATTCATGATTAATTGCATGCTTGTTAATTAAATGATTGTTTATAATTTAAGATGGCTCTTCAATATATAAATCTAGCGGATAGACATGCATATCTACACAATCTATCTGTAAAATGTTCATGATTGCATGCTTGTTAACTAAATGGTTGTTCGGAAGTGTGATCGTTTTTAATTTTGGATGGTTTGTAGAAGTGTATTTTATTTAAAAAATATATTAAATTAATTTTTGTAATGTTTTTAAATAATTTTAATATGTTCAAATAAAAAAAAATATCTAAAACAAAAAATATTTTGTAATACAATATCAAAAACACATTAAACCGTGCGAATCACATAATCTCAAATTTGGTGGGTCGCCAAATTATAGAGACCCGACAGATGTAAATTATAGACTCCTCCATGATTGCATTATTTAGTTCAAAAATCATCTATTATTACAAAAGGAAAAGTCTTGTCTGTAGAAGTCCTCTCCCTAGACATCACAATTCCAATTAGAACACGACTTTCGATTCTCTGAGTTGTAAGAATTATTCCTCCAACATCATTCATGAGTAGAGATAGCATTCTCATCATCACAAATTATTCCTTCCTATCCACCAACCCCAGAGACTGAACTGGAAGGACACAAATCAATGTCTTCTGCACATGATGAGTCCAAAAACCGCAGTCCCACTCTTCACAAAGTCTACTTTAATTACTCCACAAGAAGAGGCTGCCTTTTTTCATCCCATGAACTCAACCGGTTTTTGGCACTCTCCACCTGTAAATTTCGACACAAATTGATAATGTTACTAGTCATTTTATTTCTTTAACTCAAAACTAATTAGGGACGAAATCAAAATAATATGATATGAAAACAAAATCATGCACATTTAATTTTTTTATAAAGGGTAAGGGTGATGCATGCTCGGTGCTTGGGAGTATGGTTGAGTCATTTTTAAAGTAATTTTAGTTGAAATTACATGAGTGATATTTTTTTATTTTTAAGAAATTATTTGTAATATTTTAAACAATATTCCAAACCACGCTTAAGAAAGCATGGCATATCCATGACATGCATGGATGTCAGACATTGGAAACATAAATAAGCATTGGGACGCGTATTGATAGCAGATTGTGTTCAATAATTGAAAAGGAGATGTGATTGCATTCAATTGCGGTTGGCCTACAATAATTACTGTTGCCAAAGTGATTTATGCCTTTATGGAATGGACACGACCAATCTGTTTCTTGATGGTGATTTGTGATGAAAATAAGAATTGGGTTTTTACCTCTTTATCCCAATCTGTTCTCAAAGTAACCCACACCAAGATTATAGTTTGCAAAACTGTCCCTCCTAACATGCCCGACCATATTCCCTGCAAAATAAATACGTACATTAGATACCTTAAATTAGACTTCGAACATTTTGTTCTCTACGTTCACTGTGTCAGCACTTCAAATAATATTGAAGGATTGGCTCTGTGCTTAGGGTTTCCTTTTAATCATCAGAGCCTATAGAACATGATTAAAAATCAGTATCTTTAAAGGTGGGGCATGCACTAAATGATGATATATATATATATACACACACTACGAATGATAAACAATGATTAGTGGAGCTAAAGTAGACATACTTTACAACTATCAAATGAATTAACTCGTAAGTTTAGCATCTAACTCTTTTACCTGGCAGAATATGTAAATTTTGATCTCTACATGGAAAAATAATGTGTTTTTTTAGCATTGTGAGAGTTTTTGTGGTTGCGGGTTCAAGAAAAATAGATTTAAGAAAAATATATTTAATTGAAATTGTTTTGGAATAGATTTTGCATGCAAAATAAATAAAAAACAAGTATTGATGAATGAAAAGTAGTTATCTTAGCTTCTACAAAACAAAAAAACATAAGCTATTTGACTAACCAAATAAACCAAATAGTGAAGTAAAGGCAGTGATCCTACCTTGGCACCAAGGTCAAATGTAAAACCAAGAACCACTCCTACAGGAACTCCAATAAGGTAGTAGCATCCTACATTCACATATGCAACAAATGCTTGCCATCCACATCCGACAGCCACACCTTCAACACAAAGAAATTTCAGTAATTATGTAACCGAAGATCCATTGCACCTATTGTTAAAGAAAAATAAACAGATACTTGGTAAAGATCTTACCGGACAGGACAGGCTGAATGCCATTTAGTATGAGAGTAGCAGCAAGGAATGGGGAGAGATCAGAGGCAGCTTTAGCAACAACTTCACCTTCAGTGAAGATATAGCTAATGGAGTCTCGAAATATCAGCACAATAATGGCTGCGATTACTGAAATTATAAATGAGCATGAAGTCACTACAAGGACTGAAAATGATGCTGATTTTGGATGTCCTGCTCCTAGCTCATTGCTCACTCTCACACTGTTTAAGACCAAGTATATGTTAATTGCCTGCAATGCTATATGCTACAGCAAAATGAAAGCGTTTTTCCTTGATCTCTTTCATAACAAAAACTGACCTTGCAGCAGCATTGAATCCAACTGAAATCATAAACACCCATCCTGATAATGTCATGCTGCAAATAGAGAGAAGTAGATAGTGTTAACAAGTCAGTCAATCCACGTACAAGAAGCAACGATGCCTTTACTTTTCTTGAGGCGGGCAAGACATGGAACATACGAAAGAAACAAGTCTAGTTAACTGCTTACCAAATTGAGAGAGCATCCAACGCAACCTCAGCATTTTTAAGCAACCCAGCAATCAATACTAAAATCTGATAGTACCAAGTCTCCAAACACAACATTACTGCTGATGCAGCAGACAGTTTGAAGAAGCTCCAAAGCCCACTAAAGGCCTCCAAACTGAAACCTTGCCATGTCTTTCTACAGCTATTACTCGTTAAAATGTAAACAAACTGACCCCCCACAATGATCCACCATGATAAACTCAAGACAAGGCCAGCACCTAGCAAGCCCCAGTTCCATTTGAAGATTGCGAGCCAGGATAGGAAAACATGAACCACAAGGGCACCCAATGATATATATGCACTAGGGGCAATTATGCTTTGGGCTTGCAAAAATTTTTGAATAGGAAAATTGGCAGCATAAGCAAAAATTTGAGGGATAAGTCCATAGACAAAAACTGCAGCGGCTGATGCTATGCTGACTGGTTCACCTAATAACATCAAGAGAGGTTCGCAAAATATGTAGATCACCATTAGAGGGATAGCCGTTGCCATGAGGAGAATTGTTGATCTTTGGAGGTATACACCTAGCATTTCATATCTATGTGCCCCAAATGCTTGGCCACATAGTGTCTCCACTGCACTTCCCATACCAAGCTGCAAGAAAAGCAAGCTTTTTTAATATAACTAGAGGGCAATTCTCCACTTGATAGAGAAGGTATGAAAGAATTTTAACCCCCGCCATTTTTGTTGCCTGAAAAGGGAAAATTCTTGAAGAAGAAGGGGAAAAAAACAGAGATAACAGGGGAAGACAAAATCTCTGGAGAACAAAGCATAAAATTCTCCTTTTTTCCTTTTCTCCTCAGTCCACTTTTGGCCTAAAGGTTTCCAAAAAAAAAAACACACGAGAAAAGCCAATCTTCCAAATCCTTACTCTAGCTAATACAAGAAATATGAAAGGAAAAGAAAATCAAAACAAGAATTATCTTTTCTTCTTGTTATCCTTCCTTTTCTTAGTTAACTAATGATCACACAATCATCCATATATATATATATGTGAGAGGGGGGGGGAGAAGAGGTATTACCAGAAGGCCATAGGCAAACATTTGGATACCAGTGTTACCAAGAGAGACAGCAGCAAGCTCAAGATTTCCAAGGTGACCGCAAAAGATCTGAGTAGACATGGAAACAACATTATTGAGCAAGTAAACTATCACAGCTGGAGCTGCAAGGTGGAAAAGCAATTTCAGTTCAACCCAGGAAGCTGAACGGATTCTCTTAAAATATGGTGCTTCAGTATCTGCTAGTATTTGTTCAAGCTCGCTGCTTCTTGTCTCGTCATGGAATGAGAGCTTGAAGCTCAATCTCAAAGGCTCAGAATTCATGATCCTTGACAATTTTTCCTTCTCTCTTCTTCCCCCCTCTGCTTTAGCTTCCTTGAGCTTCTCAAATAAATGTTTTGTCTTCAACTACATAACTTTAATCGTATGCTTCTACAGTATCTATAGAGGAATACACTCTTGTTTTTCTTTTTTTTCTCTATATTTTGGTCAACGATAGGTAACACAAACGTTAAATGGAACACTAGTTGCTCACTCATGAGGTGGCATCTGCGTCTGATTAAGCCCACTTCGATTTATGTCAAAGTGTAATACCTTTTAACCATAATTTACATCGCTATAAAAATATGTTTTTTACTTTAAAAAAAAAACAAGTCATTTCCTATTCAAACACCCTCTAAAAAATATAATTCACTTTGTGTTTAAACTTGTTTATTTACTGATAATAAATTATTTTTTATAGAAAAGTAAATTTTGAAAAAATAAATTATTTTTTTGATATTTGGTAGCATAAGTTAAAAAATATTTTCCAGAATTTAGTTATGTCATGCAAAATGAGCTGGAAAATAACTTATTAAAGTTTTATTTTTTTCAAGTGTATTAAAATAATAAGGAACAAATCTTACAAATTAAAAAGTTGAATGAGAATGAAATTGAAAAAAAAATATAATTTCATAAATTATCTTAAATAAAATAAATAATAATCAAAATAATAGAGATCAAATCTAACAGATAAAAAAATTAAAATAATAATAATTACAATTTCATAAATTATTTCAAATAAAATAAGTAACAATCAAAATAATGAGGACCAAATTTAATAGATAAAAAATTTCAATTAAAAAAATGATAAGAGAAAAGCAAATAACAATCACAAAAATGAGGATCAAAGTTATTATAAAAATCAAGTTCTAAGGGATAAAATTGAAAAAAATATTCAAAACAATATATATATAGCAATTAAAAGTTTGAAGATCAAATTTGATATAATCAGCAAATAATATAAGATTTCTAAATTTTTCACAACTTTTAAAAAGTATTTTCCACCCAAAATAAAAGGAAAATGTTTTCTTAGAAACTAAGCTAAATTTTTCTTTGATTAGAAAGTATTTTCCATTAACAAACTTTTCTAATAAAAAATAAACACAGAAAAGTTTGAAAAGTAGTTTCTAAAAAATTAATTTTCATCGAGCCTAACTTTAATCTCGTTGTGATCTCTCAAAAAAATGAAAAAAGTTCAGATAGAAAAAATATATTATGAAAACCTATAGAGATTTTATTTTAAAATCGTTCTAAATATAAATTTATTTTTTTGATATTAATTTTTTTAACATTAACCGATCATAATATAAATAAATCTCTTTTAAATCTTAAACTTTTAGAAGGAAAAGATATTCTTGTAAGTTCTTGACATCAATCTTGGACCACTGCAATAATAGAGGGGAGAGAACAACGCTCTTTTTTATTTTTATTTTTATTATTATTATTATTATTATTATTATTATTATTCTTAGTGTGGATGTTCAGATAAGTTTTTGTATACCTCGATTAATTCTACAAGCGCTAAAGTTAATGACTATGTAAATTTCTAGTGACCATCATATTAGTAATTATAGAACTTGAACCTGAGATTACAAGAAAGTAACTTTTTAATCCCAAAATTTTATCACTAAACCACTTAAAAAGTTAAATAAGTTAAATAGTGGTCAAGTGTAGGGTAACATATCATCATTCATCGCAGCATCCAATAACAAAAAAGGCTAATGGTCCATATGTTAAATACAAACACAAACATGAACCATGTCAATTACTAAGAAATAATAAAGTATAAAACATATGGACCGTGGAAAAGGCATGGAATCTACAGGTAACGAAGGAAATTAATTAAAAACTTGAAATAAAAATAATAAATCATCAAAAATCTTACCTGCCATTGTAAAGGAATAATATATAGTACTATACCCTGATTAATTAATTAGCATTTGTTAACTTCATAATTTCATTAGCGTTTAATAGTGATTAGCAAGGAAACAACAACCATCTCAATACAAATCGAGCTCTATAAGAAAAGGCATGGAAAGCACCAGCCGAGATTGAATCCACCAGCAGACACATCAAACAAGGGTCCCATAAAATTCAATGAAATTGCTCTCAATAGTTGTCAAGCATCTAATTTTCACGTGATTTTGATCGAAGTTAACACCTTCTTCAAAATAATTAGCCAAAGTGGGAATGGCTAGAAAAGGCTGGGGATAGATCAGTAGGATCCGGTAACTAGTTGGGGACCAATTTGTTGTCGTCCTGTCTTTTCGATACTGACTTGTATTTACCCCTTCTCTCTTCTCCACAACATACTTTCTTGTGCTCGAAGCCACACAAAGACTTGCCATGGCTTGATTCGTTTCAGAATCTCCAAAACTTTTTTTAGGATGCCTGTATTGTGAACTGAATTCGATATATAAAAATAAATAAATAAATACTGGGATTTTTACTGAGAAGTTCGTCATGATCACGTCTTGAGTTCAAACATCTCAAGATCACCCTTCTTTTTTATTATTATTATTCTTATTATGTTGTCTACAATTCGCTGACCTCTGAAGCTTTGTATTTGCCAGCTGATATTGTTGACTAATCATGGAACCCGTCTGCTGGATTTGAACAATCTCACTGTCATGGGATCCTAGTAAAATACTCTTAAGCATCTGATCTGGGTTCTCCCAGGTGTTGTCTTCTGGTACAACTCATCTCAACAACTGAACAAAACAAATCAAAAAGCAGTGCTAGACCCACAACTCCAAAAACAAATTGGAGTTTGACAGATCAGAGAGATTGGGGCTATGATGTTACAGTTCAGATTAGTAGACGCCTTCTAATGGAGGATATGCATCACAGAGTTATACCCATTTAAGTAACCAAGTTCAAATCCATTTAAAGAAAAGAAGAAGAAGAAAAGTCTTGAAAGCCAGCTGGAACTAGCCCCAGTAGCCATATTACTTTTTTAGTTCTTCTATTGAGAATTAATATAGAGTTTACTGTTTATATAAACTGTGAAACTCTTTTTTTTCAATTGTTTTTTTTTTCTTGTTTTTTTCTTGATTTTTTAAATTCATCCTTTTTTTTTTAAATAATAAAGTACTTTTGTTATTCTAAAAAAGCAGCAAAACGATCCATGTGGACCACGTGAAATGATTATTTTATTCGTTAAATACAATATTGTATGATTTTTTATGATAAAATTATCAATTTGTTATTACAATCCAAATAAAATCAAATATATATATATATAACTTCTCCCATGTATTTTAATATTTTTCAAGTACCAAATTATTTACTCTTACAATTTGTTTTCTTTTTGTAGCATGATTCTTATGGAGTTTTCCATGTATGAGCTATGATGTTTGGCATCAGTTTCTTGTCAAGTTCTGATTCTTCCAAATAATTGAATATTCGTGTGAACGGAAAAGAAAGCAAAAGCAACCAGCCACAGCATTGATAGATGTAAAAGAAAACGTGCGCAGAAAATCTGAGACCGAGACATTTGTTTTTAATGTGATTTTAAATTTGAATGATGTGATTATTAATATAATTTTGTGATTGTTAATATAATAATTATTAAAAATTTATATAATTATTAATTTTAGAATTTATAGAATTAATTAAGGCTAAGGCCGAATACTCACATTAATTTTTTTAAAAAAAAAAGAAAAGGTGTGGACAAATTAATTATATTCACGCAAGAAAGAAAACGACGAAGGAAATAATGGAGATTTTTGTTTTTTATTCCTTATGAAGCTATGTGTTATAGCCATTAATTCATGTAACAATCGCCATAGAATCAAAACGTTGAATGGCTGCTTTTTTGCTTGTCTTTTCACTGGTTTTCTACTCAAACTAGATTTCAAATTTCATAAAAGAAGATAAAGCTAGCGAATTAATTATTTTTAATCAAATCAAAGATCAAATTGGATACTTCAGAGTACCACCACCAACTGCCTAGCCATCGGGCGGGCTGGCTGCAATGCAAGAATAGATACCACATCCCTTCCCAATTTGGCTCTCAAAAACAGAAAGAAGGAAAGATTGTTTTTTTTCTTTTCCCTGCCTCTACATATATGATGACTTTTACCATAAAAACATCATTATTAACTCGACCTGCCCTGGTTTTACAGATGAATCCAAGAAATATGTAAGTCATAGCTTGATTCAGAACAACTCAGTAGTTTGACTCGTAATCCAATTGATCAGCTAAACTCAATCTAAACCTGATTTTGTAATCACAAAAAAAAATTAAGAAAAAGAAGAAGAATGAAATCGTGTCATTTTGATTAAAAAATGATTAACCTTAATTGATTAGGAGACTTGTAATTAAAGTTAGTGAATTGAGATAAATAAATTCAAGTGCAAGCAATAGTTTTTTTTACTTCCCTTTCTGAACACTGTCGAAACAGCTTGAAAAGGACCGTTGGCATCATGCAGACAGTGCATGTGAATGTGATATAGCTCGCAATATCTTTAGATTTATATGATAATAGGAAATAAAGGACTGGGTAGAGATTGCATTGTCGGCTGTCTGTGTGGGAGTAGCTCCTCTTATGTCGTGCACCTTTGTCCTGTTCCCTCGTCGAGTTTTGAACAATATATTGGCAGACCTCACGAGTTTCTGCTTCCTAATGTGTGGAAGCCATTGCGCCATAAAACTGTACGTTATTTACATGTCCCCTGTTGTTTTAACATTTTACATTTCAATCTCAAACATCTTCTTTCTCATATTTCAATCCTTAGATGTTGAAAGATGAGAGAGAGTAACCGGAAAATATTTGAGAGATAGAAAAGGCTTGGACGATCACTTCCAGATATCCACTTCACTCCGGCAGAGGAGGCTGCCTTTTGCCATCCCATCTCATGTATTCAACCGGTTGTTCACACACACGAGGTTCGATTCGAGGACGAGAGTGGAAAACCATGCATGATATGCCAAGCAATATCTGGATATGTAGCTGAAAATGGAAGTTGATGAAAAGGCATAAATTGGAATTGTTCCTTTAATTAAATGGGGAAGCCATTGTGGCGTAGACTACTAAAGATAAAAGGATTTCGTTGACAGCTTTGCTCACAATAATTTCTTTAAAGAATTGGTAACTTTCATCCTGTTTCATGAGCACTACAAAAGGAAAAATTCCAAGCTTTTAGCATCTGATTTTGTTCCTCTGTGTATGATATTTTTTAAAAAAAAATTTGCATTTCCTTAACCACAAAGAGTATATTGAAAAAGCCATATCGGTAAAGGGATCTTAGCATCGTATTAGTCTTTTTTACATTATTGTGAGATTGCAAATAAAAATTGTGAGAATCAAGTGAAAGTAATATGACTGAGATTTTGATTGAATGAATATGGAGAATCTAAATAATATTGAATATTCAAATTTTTAATACTTATTTTTCAGTAATTAAGAAAGTAGCCAAGATTTTAGCTTGCAAAAACTAAATCAATGATGTCGTAGTTTTTTCGATTCAAGGTTAAGAATTAGAGGGTTACCTTTCAAGAGATTATAGGGTGAAGTAGAATAGCCTATAGCCCTAAAGGCAACTATACTGTTACCCGCGGCCTCATCTATGCCCGCCTCTCCTCATGGAACAGTTTCACCATCTAGTGCAATCCGCGAACCAAATGCATCCTTGCCTTGCCTGTTTTCAAGTGTAGATAAACATCGTAAACCAGAATACAACTTAATATTTTGCTGATAGATTTATATGCCAAGCAATGCTGTCCGAGGCAGACATAATTTGGGGAATACATTTGGACATGCTTTTTGGGCAAGAAGAGAGAGCTCTTAAACTGTTCAGCAATCCAAATTTTTTTACATGGTTAGGACAGTCAAATAGGGATGCATTCAGTATCTTATATTGATTTTGCTACATACAATATTATATCTTTTCTCTTTCCTAGTATTCCTTTACAAAAATTTTATTACAACAAGCATGCAAGAATCACGAATTAATACAATCAGAAAAGGCAAACTTGATCGATTCACTTGGGGTTGAGACTCTCCCTGGTACGCTTGGGTGGTTGGATGGGAGTTAGACATGTGAGACCTCTATCGATCATTAACCTCATTCCACAACCAGTAAAAAAACTGTGTCATGCAATAGCTAACATTCTTGGTGCTGGGAAGATGCGGGAATGGCTCAAACAAAAGACTACAAGAGCATCATGGCAACAGATGAGGCAGCAAACAGCACATAAAATATCACATCTTCATTGTACAGACCTGTGAAGCAGATAAGTTTTGTCAGGGAGCGGCCATTGTGAAGTTAAAATCGTACTTGGTGAGGAAAATGAAAGGCCCTTCTTGTAATCCAGTTTATAGGTTGCAAAACTAACTTGGACAATTGAAGAAAATAAAATTAAAATTAAAATTAAAAAATAAAAGACATTTGAGGAATAGCTCAGATGTAGATAGGGTACACTTTCATGCGTCACTGAAGTTTGTGTTATTGATAGAGGAGGATTAAGATCTGCCAGAAATTTATCTTGAGTGGAGTTTTTGGAATTAAACAGAATGTTTTGGTATCAATGGAAGTTGGTAAAGCTTCTAGCTCTTAAGTAAATATGAAAATACATACGTGCCATCTAATTCACATGCTGAGCCAGAAGTAGAAGAGCGAATATAATGAGATTTTCACGCATGTAACTCAAACAGCTTATTTTATAACAGCCTTCCTACTTTTCAAATCACAATGAAAGATGTTTTTGCGAAGATAACATGCAGGACTCAAATTTAAACAAACTAGAGCAAGCTTTACAAATTTCGATGGTTAAAACACATTAGATTCATTTTCTGCATAATAGTATTCCAGAGGAAGCATGGGCATAAGTTAGAATATTCTTACCACTTTGAGCATTTGCAGCAGCAGGAAGTGCTGGAATTTTTATGGCTGCAAATCAATAAGTTCAGGTTAACATCAAAGAATATGGAAGAGGAGAAATAAGAACTTAAATGGAAGAAATAACTTCAATTATTAAATGAAGAACCATCCAATGAACTAACAATGATGTGTTGGACATACTTTTATTGCATGATGCTGATAACTGAGATGTAGATGGCCATGGTGCAGGAATATTGTCATTCAAATCACAAATGAAGCTGATCCCTGAGTACTTATCAAATGTTGCATCAGAAGGCAAGCTTGGTAGAAGGCATCCAGACTCTAAATGGAAGAGAAGATGATGAAGCAAACAAGTTAAATTCAATTGTATAAAATAATTCAAGCTAAAGATACTCTCTGTAATTATGATAGACTTGCCAATTACAATCATGGTAAAAAACACAAGAAAATTGTTAAGAATCAACTGCCCACGACCCAAGGCTGAAGATCAGATTTCCATGCCATGTGCTCAACGGGCATTAGTTGCATACTTATAAGAAGCATATTGGCAATCCTTAGCAGCAGCATGATGGCTTTCAGAATTTGACATGCTTATATGGATGCTAAGTTTGAAAATGAAACGAAAACTTCATAGTATGATTCCATACCTTGAATTGCAACTGAGGTGTGTCATTGTTGATCACCAGAATCATATATAAAGAGCAAAATAAGAAAAGAATCCTGCATTAGTGTCTGATTTAAATTTGTCTGAAAGAAAATGCTTGCAATATATCAACAGAGGGAAATTGAGATTTGGGAGAGGGTACTAAAGAAAAAAAGAAAAAAAAAAGTTTGTTAAAAAATTGAAAACACCAACCTTGAAGGGAGAAATCCTTAAGGGTTATATGACAAAGGCTATAAACATCTTTTGTAATATTTGACCTCTGTAACTTCATTCCTAGAGTTGTAGCACAATTCAGAGCTTGCAAGTTGGTTACGAGGCTCTGCTTCTGCAAGTGAGACACGTAGCTCTCCATGGCACTACAACATTCTGTCTTGTTACTAATCCCATTCCCACAGCCCTTTGCAACATGTCTCATATCAGGGAAAACCAGAGGGCAAACTGACAAAGAAAGCACAAGAGAAAAATGAGAAAAGAGTAGTTGCTGATGAGGCCTGCTGAAGGGATTTCCACTACTGGGTAAAGTCAAGAATCAAGGGCAATGTGCAGACCCCCATAAAAGAATTAACAATGCTCAAAAATATAGCAGTACATCTCATATGGAAAGTGAGAATTTTTTGTAATGAATAAAAGACGTCATTACTACTTTCACCAAAAGGGAAGTAGGATGCACTACCACCATCAATTAAATTCTGCTTCTTGTGCACAGTGGTGGCTGGACTGCTAAGGCACAAAGCACCAAAGAGACAACAAAAGACTTGTAAGATGCAGTATGCTGATGCACATTATATGCTTGCATGCACACTAATAGATACATAATCACTTTTGCTGTTAAGAGATATCTCTTGGAAGAAGAGTTGACTAATTATTTGATAATCCACAGAGGTACCACGTGATGTCATCACAGGATTCCTGGAACTGAATAAATGGCCAACAGTAATTCTGATAATTTCTGGCCATAACATAAAAACAAGTTTGTGACATCCACAATTTCAAACTCACCGTTATTAACTTTGCAATTAGATAGTCCTCTGAGAACCTCCTTTGCACGAGAAGGATCGAGTTTACCAGCCAGCCATCGGAGTACAATCTGTTTACAATCAACAACCTTTGTTGACTGCTCAGTTAAACCATGGGACCCAGCTATGCTCAACACTTCAGAACCTTTTAATGCAATTTTTGTCGCAGCTTCTAATATGGCATTTTGACAAACTTGATTACAACATTCTTTAACAGGATCAATACTTTCACAGGCAGCAAGTAGCTTGGAAGAATCCACAGTGCCCTCGAATTCATTGACATCCTTAACAGGGCAAGCCCCTTCAGTGAGATTTGAAGGATGAATTGAGCATATCTTATTCACATTAGCTGCTGCACCCTGACCCACCAAAATTTGCTCAATATCTGAGAGGCAATACTTTGAAACAGTCCCATTTAAAGCAAGAGCATTGGTATCTTTACTGGATTGGCCAACAAGTATTGCAAGAGTGGCTTCTAACTGTGGACAGCATATAACATTAGCCAGCAATGGCGCAAAAACAGACCAACAATCAATTGATGTTGTGCTCATCAAACTTTGGGCAGCAGTGAAATTTAATGTGCATTGTCCTACAAAAGGAGAAGATCACCATATTTAAAACAAAACTGGGCCTTTCAACTCAAATGACATCCAAATCAAAACTGACCAGACTACCTGATAACTTTGGGACAGTACTGTTTGTGAAAGGTGCTAAAGGAGTAGGTGCAAGAAGAGGAAGAAGGGGCTGAGGAGCTGAATCTGGAGAGATCTCAGGAAGAAAACCATCTACTCTTCTGTCAGTCGACAATAGACCTCCAAAATCATTGAATAGGCTGCAGTGACATTCATTCAGACCTATAGCAGAAAGATTGGTTCATTGTGATGAAAACTCAAGAAATCAAGATTTATGTAAAAATAAAAGCTTTGATGCACCACTAAATTGCAAACACTGTTGAAAATCGAACGTAAATTTAAGGTATCATTCAATCTAAATAACAATCAGTGAAAAAAAGGAAAGCAGATCATGATACTTGATTGTTTAGTGTGCAGAAAAAACAGGCAAGAGAGGATAGTTCAAGAGCAAATCTAATGCAGCAAGACAAGCATCTTGTAAACAAATGAAGCACTAAACGGTTGTTCACTGCCTGCATTAAAAGCAACAATAGCAGTTATTCATAGGGCCTATCAATCATGCACCAGCCACATTGATCACCATACTAAGTAGAAATTGCCAAAGACAGGAAAATTTCTGACCTCTCCCCTGAAAATAATGTTTGTTAAAGAATGGTTCTTTTAAAGTTGGATATCAAACTACACAGTCAGTAGGTTGTAAGTAACAGAAGTTTTGCTTTTCTCAGAACCATATAATCTAAATCATGTTAAGAACTAGAAAGCCAACTCCTCCCCAAAATAGCAGGTAGATCAAATCCAAATATAAAAGAAAGGTATTACCATTACCCCCAATGTTTCAAGCAGCAAGTTAGTGATGCAAAACTTGCCAAATAATCAGTTTAAATGAACTCTTCCCAAACCTGACCAAACATCTTCTCTCTTTATTAGTCATTGCCATATGAAAGGAAACCTAACTGAGCACTAAACCTACAACACCATCACATTATATTATACATTACTAAAAACACAGCTCAAGATACACTACACTCAAACAACAATTGTAACTTAATATTATCAACAGGAGATAAAGCAACTCGATAAAGGGCCGCAAGTTAAAGAGTCAATATTGCATATCAGATAACATACGATCAATCACCCAACACAAAGTCTAAAACTTTAGGCAAAAAAACCACAGAACTGATAAATTCCAGAAACCCCATTTGCACAAACCCATCATAGAGAGCCATAAGACTACCAAAAACCCAATTACAATCACCCCACAAAAACCATCACCTTGAAACCACCCAACTGAGAAAACTCACAGATCATGCAATAATAACCAAAACCCATTCACCATAACAGAAAATAAAAGATAAATACTCACTCGAAATCAACAGAAGCACCTCCACAAAAACCATACTCAGACTCAGCTCCAGCTTCAGCTTGAGAGACACCCCTTCATTCATTCCTCCACTGAAATTAAACCCAAAAACAACAGCAAGAAGCCCAAAACAGACTGAAACGAAGTGAAAAGGAAGGCTTAGTGGTAAGAAGTTTGTGACTTGGAATTCAGAGAAAGGTCTCGTGTATGTGTGAAGAGAGAAGAAGCCATGAAAGCGAAGCTTGTTAATGTTATAAGTGTGTGGGGACAAGTGCAGTCTCAGCATAGCTGTACACTAAAGACTAAAAAAGAGAGTATTTACTATTTATTCATTAGAGGGCCCTACATAACATAATGACATTGAAACTGAGTTTTAATAGCACAGCAGTGCCATTAATTGCCCTCTCTTTCTATTTCTCCACTTCTTAGCTCTCCCCACATTGGAGTCTTGTACACTTGGCAGGAGTGGCATGTGTTTAAAGAAAGGTTAATAAAGAAGATTTATTATATTCTATTTATATCTGATGAGCGAAGAAGTGTGACTTAAGAAACTTTTTTTTATTATTATTGGAATTGTGTTTGAGTGTCTTTTAAGAATATATTTGACTTGAAAAAAAAATTAAATTGATATTTTTAGTAACTTTTTAGTGGTTCTGATGTATTAATATTAAAATGAAAAAAAAATCTAAAAATAATTATTTTAATATATGTTTAAATAAAATACACTTTTAAAAACATCATAAAACATAATATCAAATACATTTTTAAAATCACTTGAATTACCAATGATTGTATTTTATTATAGAAGAGATTTATATAAAAATAACAAAATTAAATTCGAAACAAAAACAAGTATATAAAAATAAAAATATTTTAAAAATAGTTTTAAAGTTAATCTTTTTCTTTTCAAAAGATAAAGCCATGTTCATATGTTTCAATTGTCTCCTTGTTCTATGCTTTCGAGATAGTATCTTATGATATATTTGGTTAATGTTTTAAGATAGGAAGAATATATAAAAAATAAAAAAGTGTTCAGTTAAAAAAATAAAGATAAAATATAAAAAAATTATCTTAAAAAAAAAATTTAAGTAAATTTCTATAATTTCAAAATAAAAAATGTAAAAAAAATATGTCACTTCTTTTTCTATTGTCTCTATCTCTTGTGTTTGAGACATACTCAAATGCTATCTTAAAAAATAAATTTTGTCTTTATTAATATAAAATTTTATTTAAAAAAATTTCAATTGTTTAAAAATAAAAAAAATATTTTTAAAAAAATATTTTTTGAATAATAAATTATAGTGTTTGTTTTGTATCATAGTTTAAGTGTTTTTTTTTTTTGATCACCAAACATGATTTAAGAAAATATGTATTTGCAGTTGCATTCTAAACACATTCATGAACACCACAAGATTTTTCAAAATCGCATGTTGTCATTCATCTTAAAACTAAAAGTACCTACAACTCAATATTTATAAATAAATAAATATAATTACGAAAACCTAAAAATATAGAAAAACTATTA
>Ga0325410_1002802_pt1 | contig 19573 bp, 9 predicted proteins | sample PopdelMetagenome_16_FD_206182 | JGI IMG/M metagenome (GOLD analysis project Ga0325410, IMG submission 206182) | Populus deltoides microbial communities from Bellville, Georgia, United States - Xylem-PdIQD-R3 | ecosystem: Host-associated > Plants > Phyllosphere > Stem > Wood/Secondary xylem... | reverse complement strand
AAGCTATAAATATCAGTCTTCTCATTCACTCTAACTGTTTGAGCATACTCTGTGATTGAAGTTATAAAATAAGAAACTTCAATACTTGTAGTGGAAAAGGAAGCAAATCCACAAGGATGTGACATGGAAAGTGACTACTTACCTGGAGCTATGCAGCCAAAACAACCGGCAATAGCTGACTGGAGAGGCTGTTGTAACCTGGGACTAGTGCTGGAAGTAGGTGAGCAGGGGTGGCGCGTGGGTTCCACGTGCCACCGCCACTGTTGGCACGTGGTTCCATTCGCCGTCATTGGTTAACTAGAAAACAAGGTGGACCAAGATTTGCTCGTCCTGCTTTTGGAAAGGAGAGGCTGGTCGTGGGTTGTTGGGGAGGAGTCTGACATTAGATAAGGGAGATTCGGCGTAATGTCCGGAGAGAGAGTGATGCCAGCCAATGTTTTTCTTTTTAATGCATACAAGTTGGTAGAAGATGATTTGCACAGTAAGGGAGAGAGATGAGTGAAGATTAATATAATTTTTTTTTATCCCCGAAGACAGTTCTCCAAAAGATTAAAAAAAAAACCAAAAAAAAAAAAACATTGGGCTATTAGGTTTTCTTTTGTGGGAGAGAGTGTTCTGGCGTCTATCCGGTTTTCTTTTCTTTTCTTTTTATTTTTTTTTGTTTGCAAGAGGCGAGAGAAAATGTGAGAAAGTGTTTTTTTGGCTTTTATTTATTTATTTATTTTTATCTCCCCTTTCGGTGCAGGTTTAGCTATCTATTTATAAGTAAAAAAAAAATTTTATATTTTTAATTGCTTCGTCTTCAAAAAAAATAAAAAACTTGGTAACCAAGCAACCTAAAAATAATTTTGATCTTTTAATTTTTTTCTTTTTACATTGGATCCCTTCCTTAATTTTTTTCAACCAATTTAAATTTTTTTTATCTAAAAACACTATGCAGACCTTAAAAATCCATTTGTGATACTAAACTTGAAAAAAATAGATCCCAAGGTGCAAAAATCACATAATTGAAAAAAAAAAAAAAAAAAAAAACCTTACAAGACAAAGCTAAAAACCACTCACACCAAAAATAACTTTTTTCATAGCCGGAACCATGGTCAACTTATAACTTTCTCTCTTCTCCATTGTTTTTTTATTGACTTTATCTCTCATCTCTTAAACTAGAGACCAAAATGTAAAGAAAATAAAATCTTGAACTAAAACATTTGATCCTCAAACTAAAAGGACCAAAACTTGGAGGAAAAAATTATCAAAAAGCAGAGGGACCAAAAGATTTTTTTAGAAGATAGCTGCCTTTTTCTTCTCATTCAATTTTGGTCTCCTAGCTTTCAAACTTGTGCAAATAATAAAATCATATAGATTCTCATAAAATTAAGAACCAACTGAATGGTAGGATGATTTGCCACTCCAAATTAAATTCAAAAATTAAAATATTTGAATCTCACCTGAACAAACTAAAACACATGTAAAATACAGAAGGGGCAGAGTCGATGAATAAGGTAAGAGGTAGTGTCCAATCTGTAAAGGAGCTGTCCAATTTTCAACTGCGGTGGTCGATAAACCAGCACAGCTAGCTAGGTAAAGTTACGCCCATCATTCTTCAGCATATTTATATCTCTAGGTATATATTCTGGGGCTGAATCCCTAACGCCTGCAAGAAGCACAGAACAAATAAACACGTCTATTAACTGCTGACAGTAAATCGCTAGGTTTTTATGACTGAAGAGGAAGAAACTAAAATGTCCAGCAACAGTAACAGTTTACAGCCAGATCAAGCGAACACCCCCTCACCAAAAAGTAGTGCCATCAACAATATCTCATCAATATTGAAAATCTCCAACGGTAGGGAGAAGGGGAATTTGTTTTCTAACCCCATGCCTGTTTAAATACTCAATATTTCATCATCATATGCAATAACTACTTCTCAGACATTGATAAGAAATCCAGCCACAGAGTACTAAAAGTAGAACATAAAAGGATGGATTAAGCCCCGAGCCAGAAACGATACTGAAATCCAATCAAAGCATTCCTACCAATTAGCGAAAAAGGCAGATCCTTAACATGCATTGCAAAGGCACAAAAATGAAGTTACAAAAGTAAACATAAAAACATCAAATTCAAACACACAAGCTGACACAAAATATAGAGAGATGGAGGCACAGCCACAAACACTGTATTTGCAAACCGAGTTTCAACAAGCCAGACCTTGGCCTCCATCATATTGAGATACCATTTCCCATCCAATAACATTGAGAATTAGTCACCCAAGCAAAAATCCATTAACCTCGGCAAAAAAATAAAAATAAAAAAATTGGCAGTGAATTATTATACATTGCTGCCACTCTGTTTCATAATTCAAGCAGAGAAATAAAATTTCAAAGAGGACATTCAAAGAGGACAAGGATCGAGTTCAACAAGTTTGTACCTTCACAAGCTCCAAAATCATTACCTCCTAATAACAAGTTAATAAAACCCTAAACAAGCTCATCTTTTTCGATTTTTTCACTTGTACTCAAAATTTGGCACTGGTGGTGCATCAAAGCTCTCTAAAATCTCAGTCTTGCTTCCGCTTATATTAGCCTCTGATTCCTTCTTCCCTCCACCGAACCACCCACCGAACCACGAACCCGAATTCGTCCCACTTGCAGATGCACCCTCTTGAGCATGGGCGTGGGGCTGGCCCATAGGAGAACCATGCCCACCAGCCATAGAAGGAACAGGATCTTCAATCATAATAGGCATCTCCTGTTGAGCACTCATTACCTTATTGAGCATAATTCCAGCTCCTTCAATCAAAGCCAGTAACACGCCACCAAAAAGAGCCGACCGACCCGACGCGCCAAGCCCTTGCCGCATGGAGAGGAAGCCACCGGTGGCGGCGCCAGCGATGATCGAGTTCCATGGATCTTCCTTCTGGCGGAGGTAAACCATTGAGCAGTCGAAGGCAGAGAAGAGGCCGCCCCAGACGGCAAAGCTACCGCCAACACGCGGAGCGTTCATGCGAACTGCTTGAGTTCCGCCGATAAGCCGCGTGCCTGTTGGAGAGTTGTAGACGCCTTTGATGAAGTGGAAAGCTGAGCCACCGACGGCTCCCATGCCGAAAGCGCCGCCGATATCATCGATAATACGATCTGGACACGGCTCACGAGAAGTTTCAGGTGTTCCCATAACGGCGAAAGGATTCTTAGAGGGAGGTTTTGTTAGGCTCGTTCGACAGGAAAGAAGAGAGAGCGGCAGATTTTTTTATTTTTTTATTTTTCAGCTTTGAAGGAGGGTTTAGAGCAAATGGGTCTATTTTACGATATTGTCCTTGAAATTACTATATTTCCTTTTGTATTTCGGTTTGTAATGTCGGTTTGCATTTCGGTTTGTTAACAGAAATAGGACTCCTTTTTTATAGTCACTTTTTTTCAGCGGCAGATTTTTTTTTTTTTTAATTTTTCAACTTTGCAGGAGGGTTTAGAGGAAATGGGACTATTTTATGATATTGTACTTGAAATTACTATTTTTTTTTGTATTTCGGTTTGTAATGTCGGTTTGTTAAGAGGAATAGTACTATTTTAATAGACTTTTTTCTTCGATATTGTTCTTGAAATATACGACGTTTTTTTTTAATTGACATAAACTAGGGTATAAAAGAGGTGCTCCATTATTCAAAATTTTCTTGTTTTGGGATTTAATCTAATTTCATGAGATAAAATTTTAATTTATAAAACAAATAGAAAATATATAATTAATCTCAAAGTTTCATAATTTTTATTTTGATTTTAAAGTTTTTTTATTCATATTTTAATCACTGAATTTTAAAGAAAATAGAGAAAATCATCGAAAAATAACAAACGAGAGGGAAATTCATTGGTTTGTCACATTCAGACCACAAAAAATATTGTTCTTGATATCAATGAATTTCATTTGATGATGAAAGTTCCATTGATGCATTTTTTCCTTTTATCTTGCTTGATAAAGTGAATCAGGGTTGGGAGGTTTTTCAATTTGATTTTGTATTTTTAACTAATTTTGAAGTGTTTTGAGTTGAAAAATTGATTTATTGACATGATAAGGATTCTTATTAGGTGGTTTTAGATGAAAATAGTTTTTATGTGTGTGTATTCAAATTTTGTATCTAATTATGCAATTAGACAAGCTTTATATATATTTTTAGCAAAAACTAGTTGTTTTATAGTCGTTACTATTTCTCTGACAGTTAAAAACTGGTTTAGATTGGTCAAGCTAATCGGTTGACCGATTCTGTAGATTATGAGACGTTCATTCACGATGAACAAGCGATCGACCGGTTCAACTTAGAATATAGTTTTAACAGTTTTAAACCTGGTGAATCTTGAACTGACTAGATGCATATTAATTCTGTAATACATGCAATGTGAAAATGTATGAATTCATTTTAATTTTTGCTATCCAGTAAGATATAAAGATTTACATGATAAGCACTAAAATGAATCCTTAAGAACTAAGCCTTCACTTGCTTTGTATCTTGGACTTGTTGATTCATTTCTTCATTTAATTTGTTATGCTTATTGATGATCTTCGTATAAGCCTTTTTAAACTTGATCTCAACTAAGCATATCAATAATCCATTTTCGTTTAATTGTTATATATCTTCAAAATATATAAATATTATTATGACTCAAAGGTCAAGGTTAATAATCTTTCTATTTTTTATTATGACAATTAATGTATACATATAAATATAAAAAGATGAATCTCCCCTTATATTTTGCAATATAATCCCTTGGAGACTTTAACAATTAACAATCATCTATAAATACATGTTTCTCCCTCTTAATCATATAATCATGTTTTATATCTATTATCACAAATCTTCCAATTCTCTCCCTCTGTCATTAATGAAAAATAATAGCGAAATAATGATAAACCATAAGCAAAAGAGAAATAAAATACAAAAATATGCTATAATGTTCAAAATGTAATATCCATTACAATTAGGGAAAGAAAATACAAAAACATAAAAAGATACAATAATGAAAATATGAAAATACTCTTGGTACAATCGCCTAGGATGGTGGATATCATTATAGTAGATTTGTTATCATGGTCTTGATATCATGTAAGTGATCGGTCATATGCTTTTGCTTTTGATTAGCAATGATGTGCACGCGATAGTCTCAAAGATAGCTCACATCTGTCTCAATATGGGCTGTGTGATCTTCCATCCTAAATCTCATGCTAGTTTTTAGCATGAGCACCAACCTGGTCTTTAGGAACCTAAGCATTGTCGTTAGATAGTATATATTCCATATTGTTAAGGGTTCTTGAGTCTATTTCCATTTCCTTTGAATATGGGTTCTTATCTATATCAGTGAGTAAAATCTTAAAGTACTAAAAAAATCTTAGTGAGACACTGACCATAAGGCAAAGACTTTTATTTTTATCATGTGTCATGATCATATTTTTTTTATATCATGATATAGGATAAGTTAATTTGATGACCTTTAATCATGCAGTCGATTAAGCACATATCCATAAAGGTTACTTCATTATAATGTCCTTTCTAATGATTCAGTGAATAAGCCTAGGTCACAAGAGCAAATCCTGGCTCTTAATCTTAACATCTGGTGTAAAGTTCAATTGACCAGTATGTTATGTTATAACTTCATCATACATAAAATCACTTACTATAGGTATAAATTTAACCTCAAATACTATAAGCCCTTCATTGCTTATACCTAAAATGTTACCTAAAGTCTCACATTTAAATTCAATTCGTATACTTTATAAATGACTGACTATCCTAGGCTCCATATTGATATACATGTTTGTAAATAACATTTTAACAAGCTTATGATATATAGGTTTCTTCAAATGAAACATATTATGCCAACCCATTTAATCAAAGATTGTATCAATCCCAAAATCACTTAACAGACTTTCTAAACCCTTTTCAACTGTAATAGATTGATTTGCAAAAAAAATTATAAACTTCTCTACAATATCACTTTAAGGAAAATCAGGATCATTTGTCCGTTTTCTCTTTGATTTTGTGTCTCTATAACATTTCTTAGGTTCTATAACTTGAATCTTTAAGAAATTAACCCTAATTAAGCTTAGTTTGGTGGAATTTAAGTGATTTGAGAGTAGGTTTTCAATTTGGGGTTAGAGTTCTTTAATTTTGAGGATTCTCTCACTGTTGGAAAATGACAACAATATTTATACTGTCGAGCAATTGATCGACCAGTTGCATTGAGTTAGTTAAAACAGTCGATCGGTTTAACCTCGACTTTGAATTTTCCTAATTTTATCTTTTGATCCTTCTTATACAATTAAAAAGTTCCTTTTCATGTAAAAATTAAGTCCAAAAATCAAAGAGATAAAAGGGTTAAAATCTAAAATTTTAGGCAGTAGCCAATTTATTTGTGCTATATCTCAACTAGTTGACCAGTTTACACAAAAATCAGATTTTTTTGTATTTTCTTTTTTAGATATGTTTCATGAGTTCAATTATATCTTTTTGTCCAACTTATAGACTAAAAATTGAACCTAACTGAAACCTCAAAATGTTATTGTTCACATAGTAGCAAATACTTTATTTCTCTGTTTCAACCGGTCACCTGTTTGATTTGGTATGACAAATCGGTCAATCGGTTCATCTCAGAGCTTTACTAACAGTGAATTTCATAGTTAAAATAGATTTTTCATGCTAAGGGGTACAAATTTTATCACTCAAATATGTTCAACTTATTTCCAATAATGTATACTCACAAAGATAAAACCTTAAATGTTATTAGCATGAATAAAGTCTAAATTCCTCCTTATTTTGCAAAAGCGATCCTTACCTAAAAGCTTTGTAAAAAAATCTACTAATTGATATTTTGTGCTTATAAACTCAAGTACAATATCACCTTTTATCGTGTAATCTCTTAGAGAGTGATGTCTCACTTTTATATGTTTTGTACACGAGTATTATATAGGATTCTTAGATAAACTTATTGCACTAGTGTTATTACATTTAATAGATATATAATCAATATTAAGTCCAAAGTCTTTAAAGGTTTGTGTCATCCATAAGTTTTGTGCACAACAATTACCAGTTGATATATATATTATATTTCAGTTGTAGATAGGGCTACTAAGTTTTGTTTTTTACTTGCCCAAGATACTAGTAATGATCCTAAAAAATGACATATTGCACTAGTACTTTTTCTATCAACATTACACCCAGTAAAATCAGCATCTGAAAAGCAAATCAAACTCAAATTACTTCCTTTTAGAGACCACAACCCTAAATTAATTGTACCATGTAAATATCAAAAAATTCATTTTATAGCACTAACATGGTATTTTTTAGGACATACTTAAAACATGTAACATTAAAAATAATATTTGGTCTACTTACAATTAAATATAAGAGTGAGCCAATCATACCTTGATATTTAGCGATGTCTATGTTCTTACCATTTTCATCCATATCAAGCTTGGTTGATGTTACCATGGGTGTGTCAGCTTCTTTAACATGCTCTATACCAAATCAGTTTAGTAGATCCTTAAAGTACTTTCTTTGGTTGATGAAGATGTCATCTTTTGTTTGCTTGATTTGTTATCCAATAAAGAAGTTCAATTCTCCCATCATGCTAACTAAGTCTTCACTTGCTTTGTATCTTGGACTTATTGATTATTTTTTTTATTTAGTTCTTTATGTTTGTTGATGTGATCTTTATATAAAATATATTTAAATTTATTCTCAACCAAGCATATCATTAGTTCATTTTCATTCAATTATTATCATCAAAATATAAAAATACTAATATGTGACCTAAAAATCAATAATTTGCCCTTCATTGATTATGACGAGGATCAAAGTCATGTGATGGTGATGATGATTTGATTTGCTCTAATTCGACTATAGATGTTCGTTGGGAAGAAAAACAGGGAAAAAAAAAGGAGTAACATGTGTTTGTTAAGAGAGTATGCTCCTAGAGGGATAATTCTCTCTTTTTCTCTAAATGAAGGAATATTTGTTGAAGTGTGAGAATAAAAATATAGGGTTTGGTTGCTTTTACATGTGAAGAAAAGAGGCAGAGGTTTGAAAGTTAACAAAAGAAAGATGGGTAAGTTGTTAAGAATAGGTTGATGGGAGCTGATAAGAGAGGAATTGGCTATGATTGCGTGGTAAGCCCAAAATGCTTTTGAAATGAGATAAAATTGGGGAGGGAGTGCCGATAATTTTTTTCTTTGTTTTAATGTTATTTTTTTAAAAAAAAATCTAGATTGGCTCTCTTGACTCGGGACCCAAGGTTAGGCTCATGTTAATTTTCGAGTCGAGTATAAGTGATAAAAGAAATAAAGTTGTTTAAAACCAATTCTCTACTATAATTGAATTCAATTATAGTGTTTAATTTGAATTCAATTAATAAAAAAATTGAATTCATGTGTTTGAAAGAGATAAAATTCAATTTATTTTATTTTCTATATTATTTTCATTATTTTGATCTTATTTCTTTAAAGGTATTAAAATAAAGTGCTAGATGGGTATTTAGAAAAGTTAGTTTCAATATTAAATTTTTGTTTTTTGAAATTGTAAATCAAAGGTTTTGACCTTTGGTTTACTTTCGTAATATTTTTAAAGATAGAATTCTATTTGGAATTCAATTTTTAACACTTAAAAAAGAGTTTCAAAGATGAGATTCTATTAAAAAACTTTAAATGAAATCAATTAAGAGAATTTCAAACATATTGTAATTAAAATTAAAAAAACATTTACGTTGTTAAAAAAATGAGTTAGTTATTATACAAGTTTATTTCAGCAATATTGAAGATTATTACTCCATTATTGTTTGAGAGTCCGACCCAAAAAGATATTTGTTAAAAATTAATTTTTTTTTATTTTTGAATTATTTTAATATAAAAAATAAAATTTAAAAAATAAAATAAACTATTTTTATATATTTTTAAATAAAAAATATTTTAAAAAATAAGTCTTTACGGCTTTGTAGGCTGAGAGAAAAGGAGATAAAGGGCGTTATTAGGCTCAAACAATAAAGAGCCTTTGTGTTGAATCCATCCTCCAGGTATTTGCTCTTTGAATTGTTTGTTGTTGCTTTCAATTCTTTTAGAGTTTCAATGAAAACAATGTATTCTAATCTAACAAAAGGTCAAGCATTTCCCTTGGCTACCAGGGTTCTCTAAAACCCAAATGTCTAAAACCTCAGTCTTTGCCAATCGCGTCTCATTCAAAACCCTCACTAAACCCTCTATGTGTCCACTTTATAAACACTTTCACATGAGTTTGATCACAAATCCAATAAAGTTTTCAACTTTGTGAGACCAACGAAAACTGATACTGGATTTCAGTGGAAGTTCATAAAAACGGGTGGGATGGCTAGAGCCAGAAGTATTTCAGGCGGGTTTAGAATTAGAAGTGTAGTGCATTGTTCTGCTAGAAGTTTCTCTAGGTTGTTTTCGCAGAGAGTTCGTGAAGGGAGTGATGTGGTGAGAGTTGGAAAGTCACTTGCTTGGTTAAATTGTAAGAAAGTTAAGGAAGCAAAAGGGTTGGAGAGAGGGTCAAGTGGAAAGAGTAGTCATTCTTCTCGGTGGTGGCCCTTCCTGGGTGGAATCGGGGAAGAGGTTAGAGAAAGGGACTGTTGCGGAAACTGGCTACTTATCTTGGGAGGAGTCTAAGAAAAGATTAGAAAAAGTGGTACGTGTTGTTAAGGACAAGCTAAGTGGTTGTGGTTACAATGAAAGGGAAGATAGTGTTGAAGGAGGAGAAGCAGAAGAGGAACTAGAGGTTGTTGGTGATCCAAGATGGGATATGGGATAAGATAAACAATAGGTTCAGAGGAATGATGGGCGTGAAAGGCCGGGCTGAGAAGCCTGAGTTTCAAAGGTGGAATAAGAGGAGAATCGGGGAAGAAAGACATGGAAAGAGGCTACAGAATCTACTGTTCCGAAGATTGTTGGTGAAGGGGTTTATGGGGCGGGTCCTGTTTTGGCTGCTTTGTCAGCTGGAAGAAGAGAATTCTATGCATTGTATATTCAAGAAGGGTTGGATTTGAGTGGCAATAATTGGAAGAAAAAGGACAAGAAAAGGTTTGAGAAAGTGTTGTGGATGGCTAAGAAAACTGGATTAAGCACAAAGGAAGTTTCAAAGCATGATCTTAATATGATTGTTGATAATCATCCCGATCAAGGCCTTGTGCTTGATGCATCTCCACTGGAATTTCTTTGAAAATTGAGATGCACTGGAATTTCTTTGAAAATTGAGGTAGATTAAAAGTTATGCTCTTCTATGGCATTTGGGAAACATGCATGATAGAATTTCCACTTTGTATCTCCAATTGCTATAGCAAGAGTTTCAATAGCCACAAAATCAAATTCTAGTTATCTCATCAATTATCAAATGCTTTACTGATCGAACTGTCTATCATTTTGCTGCAAATATTTAGCAATTTTCAAGAGGACTGGGGTTAGCTTTACACTCTTTATTGGTTAGCAAGAGAGAGACAAATGTTGCATCGAGAAGTAAACCATGGGATCTGGGCCTTTTCTGCTCCTGCATTTTCAGTATCCAAGTTTCTTCTCCCATGGATTTTCTCCTGTACATGAAACTGCCAGTGGGTTTCATGGAACGAAAATCTCCCCGCTAGTAAATTTTGGTATTATTATGACACACACACATATACAAGGCATTAGCAGGGGGTAAACTTTAAGAAAACCAGGTTGAGTTGCTGAAAAGTATTCCAGAGGAGAAAAAAACTTCTCCGAAGTTTGAACAACAAGATCTTTTATCTTGAAAAGTTCTCTGTTATTGCGAGCTGTGAAAGAAGACGGATATCATGTAGAGGAAAGGAAGCACGAGCCTGGAAGCTGCAATTTAATCTAGCTGAGGTGATTGTTTTTTAATTAAAAATACATCAAAATAATAGAAAAACACTTAAAATAACATCAATTTAATGTCTTTTCGAACCAAACCAAATGGGGAGATGAGCCAGCTTTTCACTATGCAGTTTCGTAGCATCATGTTTCTTGTAGTAATAATTTGCTAGAATAGTTGATATCTTTCCCTGCTCTCACCAGAAAATATTTAGGCTTGTGCTTTAAATTTCAGAGACGCTGCTCTTGATAGCTCTAGTCTGAAGCACGAGGGAACCTTATCCTAAATCGAACGTCTTATGACATTCAACACTCACTAAACAAACCCTAATCCTCTAAAATAATGTTTTGAGATGCTGATAGTTTCAAATTTGCTGGGCACAACCCAGATATATCAATTTTCACTTGGTTTTGACAGGGGGCAGTGACAAAAAGGACAATAAATTCTCTGCAGTTATATATCCAGGCTTCCCAGATAATAGAAGGACCGGACATTCAAGGGAAAAGGGTTCTTGCATGGTAGGCCACCTTAATCCAGAAAAGAAGTTGTCTGTTTGGTTTCAAGGGCATTTTGATGAGGTCCCCTTCTTTTATAAACTTCACTATGCTGGAAATCAGTAGCCATGCCTGATGGATCCCCTTGTTGCCAGGCTCATCATCGAATTCAACTTGAACAGACATCCTTGCTGCCACTTGAAGTATAATTATTATTATATCTTCACTAATAGGATGATAAGTGTGTTGTCTTGATAACTAAGAGAGCTGGTATGGTATATATTGATCATTTGCTCAAAAAGAATACAAAAATCAAACTTCAAACGTGAGAAGTGGGAAATGGGAGGCAAAAAGCCAACAAATCATCCATCAGAACGAGCAACCAGATGACAAATAGACTGGTAGGTTTTGGTTGAAATTATCAAATGCTGATAGACTGGCATTGCTAACCTAATCCCTGGGAAGCAAAAGCTGGCAACCATTTGACAAGGGATATTAAATTATTCAAGAATTTAATATACGTCCTTCCAATATTTTCCAAGAATTTTAGAGGCATAGTCACGTGGCCTAAAAGACACGAGATCGAAATTATTCAAGAATCCACATGGGCTTTCTTCACATCAAACTCTTTTTTTTTTAATTCTATTGTTTCGACAAGGGATATTAAATTAAAATAAAAATACATCTTCCACTGTAAAATATGAGAGAGATCATCATTTATTCACACAATGTTCCTTTTTATTAGATTTTTTTTCACTTCAATCATTAATTTTTTTATTTTTTATTTTTTTATTTGATACTATATTGATTGAGATTTAGAATTGAAGATTAGTTTCAATTTACCTTTTTTATCGTTATCACGATTATCACATTAAACATGAATGAGAATCTCTAAAAATTAAAGGGAAATAAAAAAAATTGAAGTCACCACCTAGATTTTTAAAGAACAAATAATCGTAAAAAATACATTGATTTCAAAGATTTAAGTAAGTTATTGGTTATGACTAAGAGAAGATAAAAAGGCACTCTTATCTTTGTTATGTGTTTTCTTCTAAATTTAATTTACGCATGCCATTAACTATCTAAATTATTTTCTGAGTTTATTCACAAGTTGTCTATTGTTGAAGGATATTTTTCGAGTTAGCCTCGAGCTCTGAATCAAAAGTCTCACAACAATTTATTTTAGTTTTTTATTTATAAATATTTCTTGATCTTTTTATCACTATGACAAAAAAAAAAAGAGAGAAGAAGATGAAAAGAATGCTAGGCTCGTTCCATGTTGGTCCCTACTTAAAGGAGACTCGGGGACTTATTATTAACCTAGTTATTTATTTTAAAAAAGTTGTGCTAGGTCTATGTTTGTCTCTAAAACTAGGAGACATATTGACCTAACCATTAAAATCAAGTCTTTAAAACACGACGTTAACTTAGCAATCACTCGTTGTCTCGTTATTGAACTAGTTTTAAGGTTTTAAAGAAAAACATGATATGCCTATGTCGGTCTTTAAAAACTAAGAGACACTTTGACCTAATTATTAGAACCCAAGATTAATTAAAAAAAATGATTATAACTTGATGAAAACTCATCAATGTTGTTTTTGTTTTTGTTTTTATTTTTTTTAAATAAATGTTTACACATATATACACACATGAAAGTATATTTTATGAAGTATAACTAACACTAATATAAAACCAAAAAAAATAAAATAACATAAAAGTAAAATGATAAATTACATGGATGAATAATAATCTACTTTAAAAAATATTTTGGTACACGTATATGCATATGTAAAAAGGCAAGAATATAATTTTATAAAACAAAGCTAATGTGATTGCGAAGTGAACAAAACTAAAATAAAAATGCATAAATAAACAATAATCATGTATGAATAGTACATTGTGCATTATTTTCATTTATGTAAAGAAAAAAATGCTAAAACCCCACTGGAAAGAAGGATTTGTCTCATTTTGGGGCTGGTTCAAGGGAGGAATTGTTGTGTTGACAAGGACAGTGGTGTGGCAGTGATGGTATGGTGTCCAGGTGTTTTCTCTCTCTACTTTGAGCTTTTCTCTTCTTGGTTTTTGCCTTATTTTCTCTTCCTTTTCCTTTCTTTCTTGTTCTCTTTTCCTCCCGCTACTTCTTGGTTCACAACACTTCACTTTGAGTTTTTTTGGGTTTTGATTTTTTCTCTCCTTTTCTTTCCATTTCTTCCCTTTTCTTCCAATTCATATTATGGCTCTCTTCTCTCTGCTCAAAGTCTCCTTTTCTTCTCTTTATTTCTAACTTGATATTTTCTCTCTAAGTTGGCTCTTATTGTTTCTTGCTTTACCCCTATATTTATGAGCAATGATGAAGCTTTTGGAACCTTTCTTGGTGCAATGTTCGTGGCCATTAGTTCTTTTGGGTCAATCTCAACTCCCCATCATAATTGTACATTTTGGCCAAACATGATTGTGTTGCCCTCTTTGCACTAGTTTTGCAGTGATTTTAGAGGAACAAAACATGAATTTTTTTTTTTATTATCGAGAATGTAGTACACATGCAAGGGACGGGAATGGTGTATTGTTTAGTCTTTTTTAAAAGTGGGGAAAGAGAAAAAAAAAAGGGTCAAAGTCGAGCCAAAACTATGAAAAAAATAAGACAAAGTTGCAAACCTCATTAAGAAAAAAAAGTACTATTTTGGCTATGCACTAAAATGATGTCGTTTTGGTGCTTTGACCACTTTTTTTCCTTATTTTTATTATAAAATGACACCGTTTTGCCTAAAACATTGTTTTATTTAAATAGAATTTTCATGTTTAAAAATAAATTCCTTAATTTCTCTATTTTTTTAAAATTTGGTTATTGGATCTTTATTTTTTTTATTTTTAGTCAATTTCAACCGTTTTCTCTTTATTTATTTTAATTTAGTCCCTAACTATATTTAAAATAGTTTTTGTATATTGATTCTATTTCCAATTCAGTAATGCCTTTTCAATTTTCATTTTTTAACCAATTTCAACCATTTTCTCTCAATATTTTCTCAATTTCATCCCTGTTTACTTTAAAATAGTCCTTGCACATTGATACCTTTTCCAATCCAGTCTTTGGCTTTTCAATTTTTAGCTAATTTCAATCATTTTCTCTCAATTTCTTCTCAATTTAATCTCTAATTGTATTTTTTTTTCTTTTCTTTTTTGTTTCATATATATTCTTTTGGGATATTTAAGAGGGGTAAAAAAAATCTAATTATGATAGCTCCTTCATCTTTACAATACTTATAGTATAGAGTCTATAAAAATTTGATCAAGTTTATTACCTAAGAGACTCTTATATTGAGATTCTTGTTGCTAAAGTTGAGCAAACACATCCTTATAAATTAAAGCATTCTTAAACATTAAACATGTAGAATCCCACCTCGTTGGGCAATCAAACCCATTTTTTTTTTTGTTATAAGATTATGAACATGGTCGGTTTTTCATCGAACTGTTTCTCTTTTTGATGAAGTTCTCCAATAAAGTACACCCTCTCTAATTCTTTCAATCTCATTAATTACTTCTAACTCATATTTAATTATTAGATTTAAAATATAAACACAATATCATATATAAATCAAATTTAATCTTAAAGAACTAGCTTATAATTCATCTTAAGTATGAAGATGTTATTAGTTATGTAATTTTTTATTGTAATTATTGAAAAGTTTGTATCAACATTCAAATCCATTAAAAAACCAATCAAAACTTCATCTGGCACTACTTTTATAGGAGGACTTGATACATAAGCAAACATAGACCAAAACACTTTCTATATATATAGACACACACACACAAAATAATTGCAAAACCTAATACAACATAAACTAAAAAACTTTTGCATAAATATGTGGTGTCATAACTCATTTTTACCTTTTATTTTTCTCAATGTATTTTAAATTTCTAAGAAACTATCTTTTCAATGCGATTCAACCAATTCATGATATTTTATGTTTTTTGGTGCTTTTATTTATCTTATTTTGTGTGGTAATTTTTCATATAAAAAATAATAAATAAAAAATGAAAAGAAAAGGAAAAAATAAAAAGTTAAAGGGCAAGCAAAGAATAGGGAACTATAAAAAAAACAAAGTTTTGTGAGATCAAATAAGATAATGGGGAATCAAATAATATAATTCAAATATTAAAAAACAAAAAGAGGGATTATGTTTCATAAAGTAGAGATTCAAATAAAATTAGAAAAAATATAGAAGTAAAGAAATAAATAGTTTTAGAAAATCACCAATTATAGATCTCATTAAAGTGAAGAAGTAAAGAAAGAGATCATGCATAGTTCAAAAATAAAAATAAAATCTTTGACTACAAATTTCTATTATTTAAAATCCTCATTCAAGAATGAAAGAATATAAAAATATTTTAATATTTTGATTTTATTTTCCAAGTTGAGAGGGTTCTCAACACTATAAATTGAAACATAAGAAAAAAAGATGCACACATTATAAATACCCTAAATATAGAAACATATAGAAAGAGACTAGAGAAACACACCAAAAAAAAAAAACAAAAAAAAAAAAAGAAGAAGAAGAAAAGAAAACCTAGCCTCCATATTCCTTTTTCTATTTGCTCAAAACAAACAAGATAAGTCACTTCCCTTCTTCCTTGTCGGAATTTGGTAACACAACTCACAACCATCACCAAATAGGCAAAACCCATTTTTCATCTCTAACATAAACTCATATTTGCCAAACACCAATAATTATTAGCACTTCTCAACCATCTCGACAACCCCTCTTCTCATGTTAAATGGCCACCAACAAGCCTTCTAAAATAGCAAGAACCACCCAAAGCAACGAGCATGTGAAAATAGAAATAAAATAAAGGAGAAACCAAAACCTCTCTTGGTTGGATCTCCCTCTTGGAGTAATGTTGGACTTCATCTTTGATGCACAAAAGAAGACAATGTGGACGCATGCTCGATCTAGTAATTCATATACCTTCCCCCATAACAACTCATGTAACCATATTGAGTAATTCCAATCACACATCCATGTGTGGAAATCACACACCAACACTACCTAGTCCTAATTCCAATAGCTTCTAGTCAATTCTAGTAATTTTTGAAGGTTGTTTTTTTCAAATCCTAAATGAATATATCTATTTATTTTGAATAATTGTTCATTGTATTATTGATATTTGTATATAATACGATAAATATTTGAAGTGTTGGGATTCGTGTTGTTGTGTGGAAATCTAAATACGAAGCCACAAATTATTTATTTTTTAAGTTGGGATAAGGTTGAGAGAACAAGTTATAATAGATTTATCTGAAATATAATTATTTGGTTTATATATAAATTTTGTATTCGTTGATTTTTTAAAATTTTCTTGTGATTTTAGGGTTCATCTACTTGCTAGAAATGATGTTAATGATTATAAGAATAGTGACAAGAACCTCTTAAAGATTAGCTGAAATCAATACTTAAAAAAAGCAACACAAAGGAGAATCTCTTCGGATTTTGGTAATTATATCTACAGCTTGCCTTGAAGCTCAAATCGGCAATGACAAGGCCACAATCCTCGGCAACATAACATAAAATAAGGTGTAGCCAATTCGAGCATATAATAAAGGACAAAAATGGGACATCTTAAACTATAGGGTTCAAAATAAAACAGTGGTGAAAGTACAAGGGGCAAAAACATTATCGATTCATTCATGTTTCAAATTCAATATATTCCGTCACTCTTGTTAGAACCCACCCTTGTCTAACGGTCTCTCCCTCTGTTTTGTCTGCTCCTCCAACAATTATTATTAGTGTAAAAATCACGCGGTCTCTCACTCCTCTTCGTCTCCTTCGTCCTTCCTCGCTTCTCCTCTCCTCCAAATATTGAATAAATAAGATTGACGGAGAGAGGGGAGGAAGAGGAAGCAATGACGGGGAAAGAGGCGATGGATAGTGCCTTCCTCTTCTCCTTGAGTAAAGCGTTCTGTAGTCCTCTCGCTGTTTTTATTCAGATCCAGGTGTGTTTCTTCCTTCCTATTTTTAGATCCATCCCGCAGCGCACTGCTTCTTTTCTCACATTGCTGTCGCAACACACTGCTTCTTTTCTTTCCTTGTCGCTTGTCATTCATTTTTATAGGTTTATGGATTAGCTGGATTGGGTCTTAAAGCTTTCAATTTTAATTCATGCATAAATGAATAATAAGCTGGGTTATGGAAGTCCTACATTTGGATTCTGGGCTCCTCTGGGTTTGCTTTCTCCATCAAACTTGGCTGGATAGCTATTTACCCTCTCTAAGTGTCACTCGTCAAGAAGCAAAAAGGTTTCCCGTTTTCTTTTGTATATAAATCTTACCACCTCTGCGCCCTCTTTTCTCCTGCTGCAGGGATGTGCAATTTGCTTACTTCTGGCTCTTGGGTGGGCTTGTGCTGCCTATGTCAGGTATTGAGATCTAGCGAATTTAGTTTTTAAATGATTTGTAATGTGTTGTTCTTTGAGACGTCACCTACATCTTCTCTTTTCTCGCAGGAATAGAGAGATCAAACGGATAAAAGATAGTATGAGAGCTGGCAACAGCTTTTCATTTCTTTGCCATGACATTACGGAACTTGAGCACTCTTATCAGACCACTCTGCCTAGAGTTACAGTAGTTATGCCTTTAAAGGGGTTTGGAGAACATAATCTGCACAATTGGAGAAGTCAAGTGAGTTGTTCACTGCCGGCTTTCTTTTCTCTCTTCCCCTTTACAGAGAGGGAAGCTGTTCAACCCTTCTCTGTTTTGCTGAGGTTTTCATTAAATTAGTTAAACCGCTGATTTTTCCATTCCTTGTTTGGGTAGAGAAGAGTTGGGGTCAAATGAGTATGTGCTGTATATTTCATATTCTAGTTTGATATATGCACTGTTGTTTTCATTTTCTGCTATGAGCTGATACATAGGCATCCTCATAGAGCCCCCCCCTTTTTTTTTTCTTAAAGGTATATATCTTCCTGCTCGGTGCAATTATGCTCAAACTCTCCTTTTGATTGAGAAAAGTTATACAATGTTAAGAGAGCCATTGTTTATGACGTAGGTATTGTTAAGTGCAGGTAACATCTCTTTATGGAGGTCCGCTAGAATTCCTTTTTGTTGTGGACAGTACAGAAGACCCTGCTTACTATGCTGTTTCTAGCTTGATATCAGATTTCAAGGTATATTTGTTTTCATTGGTTTACTCCATTACTAGTACTGAGAGAAATAAAATGCACATGCAGTATATGATTTGACACCTATGTAATTGGTTCCTTAGTTCCCAATTTATTGGTCCATCTTTGAAATCCCATCAATATAGTGGAAAATCATTAATTAATTGTGCTTTTATTCATAGTAAAATGTGATAATCTTCGTTTCTTTGTGAAATATCTGAGATAACCTCGTAGAGGTAACCAAAATCATAAGTTTAGTCTCCAAGTCAACAAACAATTTGGCAAGTATCAAAGTATAAAGTATGAACTACCAGATATATAGACTTGCACAGAAATATGTAAGCTCTCATTTTATTGATGGGAAAATCAGTAAAGCTGTCACTACATTTTTGTCCCTTGCATCCTTTAAATATATGTTGGTTCTGTGAATCACCTTGTGTACTGACTTGTAATTATTTTTCACATGAGCAGGATAGTATTGATGCTAGAATTGTTGTAGCTGGCTTATCAACAACCTGTAGTCAGAAAATTCACAACCAGTTGGTATGTAACATGTTTAGCATTTGTTTAATGGTTTTTGGCAATACCCTTAATACTGATTACCTGTTTCTTAATTTAATTTGTGTTCATACTCTTTTTCTTCATCTTACAATATAATGCACATGGCTATATATGAATTCAATTTTTTTTATGAAGTAGGAGTCCTATGCATAGACTAGTTGCCAAAAAGGTCTGTCATCACATGATGCTTTTACAAATTGTATTTTAGAAAACCAGGATATTGCAAGTTTATACAAAAGTTGATCCATTCTATACTTCGCATAAATTCTCTTCATTGGTCTCCTCTAGAACCACACTTTTGGTTAGCATTTCACAAGTGCGTTATTCTGCTGTTGTCAAGATTGGTGTGGAGCAAATGCACAAAGACAGCAAGTATGTATTGTTTTTGGATGATGATGCTAGGCTGCACCCTGGTTCAATTGGTGCCCTAACTGCCGAGATGGAAAAAAATCCTGAGGTATGGGTCTTTGTTATGGTTGTAATGATGTAAACTATATTCATTTTATAATCTTAA
>Ga0325410_1002800_pt1 | contig 19574 bp, 5 predicted proteins | sample PopdelMetagenome_16_FD_206182 | JGI IMG/M metagenome (GOLD analysis project Ga0325410, IMG submission 206182) | Populus deltoides microbial communities from Bellville, Georgia, United States - Xylem-PdIQD-R3 | ecosystem: Host-associated > Plants > Phyllosphere > Stem > Wood/Secondary xylem... | reverse complement strand
TTTTTTTTTAAATTAAAAAAATAAATTAACCTCTAGAACCTCATCACTTGGATCGAGTCATGAATGAGCCGGGTTGATTTAATAACTTCGATAACAATGGCGTTGGTCATTTTCCGAAAAAAATATCAAATGACAGAATGCTTCGATGCATAAAAAGAAATGAATTTGGTCGTAATGCTTATCACAATTCCGAGTGAAAGAATACCTTCACACATCCTATCGACAACAACAGCAACATAAGCAACACGCAAGTCAAAACACAACAAAGATCGTTAAGCAAAGAGTCCAGACTTCTTGTTCTCTCCCTCCCTTACCCAAAAAATGGCGTCCTCCTCGTCTCTAATGATGAATCCGTTGACCTCACCATTCTACAAACCCCTAAAACCAGAGTCTCTCCTCTTGGTGGGCCCTACAGCATCACCAACAGCAACTCAACTGTGGTTGCTGACACAAAACAAGAAGCTCAAACAGAAGCCAAAGTCAGTGTCTTACTCTGCTTCTTCTTCGTCTTCTCCTGTGGTGTGCAAGGCAGTGTCTGTTAAGCAACCAGAGACTGAGATTGAAGGTCTCAACATTGCCGGGAATGTTACTCAGGTAAGGCTTGGTTGATTCTTTTATGTGATTTCTAAAGTGGGCTTTCTTTAAAGTCTACAACTTTTATTTTGTAGTTTATTAGAATGGGTTTTAGTTTGATTCTTAGAGGAGGTAAATGCAAGTGGTTTTTAGAGTAATTTAAGGGATCTGTGAGGTGGGTTCTGTTTTAAGTTTATTTAAAAGAGTGTTGATTTTCTTGATGTCAGTGGTTATTGAAATTGGTTTTGGAGTAAATTAAGAGAATTCTGATCTGGGTTCGTGTTTTTCCTTGAGAATTGAACTTAACGATGAAAAAGGATTTTACTGTAAGTGGCATAATCAAGTGTATTTTGCAATGGTTTATGGGAATTGGGGAATTTGGTTGGCTTTATTTGTTTGGAATTTGAGGTTGAACTTGGTTAATCATGGAAATTTGCTCAATGAAATGCTGTTGCTGTATGGCCCGTGGGATTATAATCTGTAATCATTTCAATTTGAATTGGAGAACAGCTTTCTCTCCCTGCATTCCAGTTAAATGTGCTATTCAATTTAATTTTCTCATGTTGTTTTGTGCTTCACATGTATCGCAACTAGAGTTGACCTCTGGACTTTGTCTATACTCTATTTTAATAAGAACTCGGTTGTTCCTTACGATAAATTTCCTTATTTTAGTTCTTTTTATATCGTATTTTTTAATTATCAAGCATCATATGAATTTTCATTACTTTTTTTTTTTTACTAACTTATCATTGCTGCTTGTGAATACGGGCCAACTAAAAGCTCTTAGTTTACTGGTATTTGTCAATTGCTTTGTGATGCAGCTTATTGGGAAAACTCCTATGGTTTACCTAAATAATATCGTAAAGGGTTCTGTTGCAAACATTGCTGCCAAGCTTGAGATCATGGAACCATGTTGCAGTGTCAAAGACAGGTGAGGATGGTGAAATCGCAAGTCTAAGAACTCAAAATTTTGCAATATCTTTTATCTTGCATAAACATATTTAGCAAGCTTAATGATTGGATGAAAAGGTAGAAGCCACAGTAAAATGTCAAGCATAATCAGCTGAAATATTCCTGAAATCTGTTTAAACATCCACAGTTCATAGTCAATTAGCGGATGATTCTATTAATTGAAGTCTGAATTTGCACACTTTATGTTGATATTTGACTTTGTCCCAGATCTCTTGGGATAGGACTGCAAATATGCCTGTATCCTCATTAGCGTTTCTCATATTTTGTCATTGTTTCTTATGTTGGGTTTCAGGATAGGTCATAGTATGATAGCTGATGCTGAGCAAAAAGGACTTATTACTCCTGGAAAGGTAATAAACCTGTGCATGCATCTGGAAATTGCAATCCGCTGTGGAGTTCTCAGCATTGATTTTTGCCTCTTTCCATTTTGTTTGCTTAGCTCAGATGTGGTACATCTTGCGAAAGATAGTGAAAGGTGCATCCAAACTAGTGGTTATTTACAAATTTTATATGCATGAATGGTTTGTTGCAAAGTTTGACCAGACAGAACAATGGTTAAATCTTTGTTTAATTTAATGTGCTCTCTCTGTTGTGGGATCATTAAAGGGTTGGGTTATCCTATTGCATTGGGATGAGACTTGATCAATACTCTTTATCAAAATGCATGCTTCCCTTGCATAGCACTTACATTTACACAAGCAAGTGGGCATCTTTTGAAGACGGGTACCTGTGTCGATTACTGGTCATGTACTCTATCTAGCTATGTGTGCATTTCAAATTGTAGTCATTTTCTCTAATTTTTCTATGTTCAATTGATGTGCTGAAACATCTACTTGTTAATTTGACCCTTTTGAATTGTAATAAATATTTGTTCATATGTTTATAATTGTGGTTTCTTGCACAAGCACAAGCCACATTTGAATTATTTCATTGCATCATTATTATGGACCAAGCGTGGTAGATCGGTAACTCTATAAAATATAGTGGCTCTTGCATGGATCTTTTAATCATTCCAATGGAATTATTCTCTGTTTTCAGAGTGTTCTTGTGGAACCTACAAGTGGAAACACAGGCATTGGCCTTGCATTTATAGCTGCTTCAAAAGGATATAAACTCATCTTGACAATGCCAGCATCAATGAGTTTAGAGAGAAGAGTTCTTTTTAAAGCGTTTGGAGCTGAGCTTGTTTTAACTGATGCAGCAAAGGGCATGAAGGGTGCAGTTCAGAAAGCTGAAGAAATTGTGAAAAGAACACCCAACGCTTACATGCTTCAACAATTTGATAATCCTGCAAATCCTAAGGTTACTGAAGAGTTTTGTCCATTGATAATCTGTCTACCTGAGGATCTTTATTAAAATTCACTGATTTATTCCTGTTGAGTCAGTTTCTATTGTTTGCTGCTATCATGTGGGCATGGTTTCATCTGGTCTGCACTAACCCAGGGGGAGGGAAAGATCCCTAATCATGAAAGAAGGAATTTTTTTCCTTGGTTGGACACATCTCTCACATTAGAATTCTTCTTAGATCCTCAGAGTTGTGCAGTTTTTAATTGAACCTTATGCAGTTCATGATTGAACCTTATCACAAATTATCTAGTTATTGAAAGACTCCATTTTGTTTGGCCATGGACTTGATTCTGTGGACACCTTCCTCGAGAGAACTTGTAGAATTTGAATGGGGAGGCACATAGATCCAGAAACCCAAAATTTGGATTTAAATGAATGTTCTATTGCAGATACACTATGAAACAACTGGACCAGAAATCTGGGAAGATACAAGAGGCAAGGTAGATATTTTTGTTGCTGGTATTGGAACTGGTGGTACCATTTCTGGAGTTGGTCAGTTCCTCAAGGAGAAGAATCCCAAAATTAAGGTACTTGTATTTCCTGTTAAGCATTGTCAAATGACATTCCTTGAACAAAAAATAAAAGAAAAAAGAAAAGGACAAAAGGCAAACCATATGTGAACACCATTTTCTGTTGATACCCTTTTCAGCTTGTTGACCAACCAAATTTTAAACTTCATAAAGCATGTAAGATGGAGTGAATTCCAAGCATATGTGCTGTAATTTGGTCATCTGGTTGGCAGAGAATTGTGTTCAAGAAGAATTTTGTAATATGTACTGTTTTATGTGTTGTTTCCCATTTAACATTTGAATAAATTAGGTTATTGGTATAGAACCTTCAGAAAGCAACATTCTCTCAGGTGGAAAGCCTGGTAAGTAAATTCTACTCACTTCCAATTTATTGTGATAGGTTCTACTATTTTTAACAATTAAAGGACTGTATATTATTTAATTAAAAACGCAGGTCCTCACAAGATTCAAGGGATTGGAGCTGGTTTTGTACCAAGGAATTTGGATCGAGATGTGGTTGATGAAGTGATTGAGGTTGAAATCTAATCATTCTTTTGTCTCACAGTTTGAATCTCATTATATATAATTAATTGATTGCCCAAGTCATTTGGACATTGATTACTGAACTATGATAAATCACGTTGTATCATTATGGACTGTGATGTGAGTTGGTAGGCATATAAAATCTTAAATTAAAATTTGATACATACATGTGTGCTAAAGAACCACTCAACCCCAGCACTCAAGCAATGAGGCCACAAAAATGTTTTGTATTGTACTTAAAAAAATATGTGATATATAGATGATGCTTTGCTTGTTTGAGAAACTGCATCGTGTTTTTAATCTTGATAATTAGTAACTTCATTCATTAGACATGTATTGCTGCTGCAAAATCTTAGTTTCCCATCATACAAAATCATTTTTTATTTTTATTTTTTATCAATGAACAACCATGTTTGTGTGTTATATTAATTGAATAGGATTGGTTTCTTCATCCTGCAGTATAATTATAGAGATGTGACCTATTTATGAACTTAGATTAGAGCACAAGCTTATTCCCTTGGTGGTTCCTGCTGAGCTTGATATATCTATCAAGCTAACAATTTTGATAGCACTTCCGTTTATTTGTTCATGGGACAATAAGTGATTGCATGCATATTTAGCGTTGACCAAACCCATGCCCACCATGCCTATGCAGCTGAACTGCTAGTTTGTTTCTTTCGAAGGCATCAGTGTATGTTTTAAAATGCTGTTTAAATCCCTTTTTGCACTTACAGTTGGTTATTGCATTTACCCATCTTAATTCTCACTGCTGGTTATTTGGCAGATATCAAGTGATGAAGCTGTTGAAACTGCAAAGCAAGTGGCGCTCCAGGAAGGCTTATTGGTTAGTCCTTTCAATCTAACTTTAACCCATCTGAAACAAAAGCAAAGTAGAATTTCCTCTGAACCCCAATTGCATTGCATGTATATCCACACGCATGCAAGCCCTAAAAGTAAGTTTAAAGCTAATATGTGAGACAAGAAAAATTGATGGACTACTAAATCATTGTTCACCTTAATTTTATGAAATGATTAACTACATCGCTTTCTTTGCTATCAAATATACTTGGCCATTAATTATGCTTTGCTTATGAATTTGCCACTTACCACATCCTGCTCCTTCTCTGTTATTTTTCTGAATTATGAACCAAGTCTTCTGTTTTCACAAGTGATGCATGAGTCCATCCCAAGACAGACTCTGGTAACTAATATGTGGGATGTTATCATGTACCTAGTCTTCATGATGAGAAGTGCTAGCACAGTGTGCTGCAGCTTCTCCTTTTTCTTTCTACTAGTGATGATATACCACTACTTTGTTCTAGTTTAAGCTCTCCTTTTCCCTGTGACCTCCATCCTACTCTCTCCCTCTCTCTCTCATATTCATTGCGTGTTTTTTTTTAATACACAATTTGATGAATGCTTTATTACTAGGTCGGCATATCTTCTGGAGCAGCTGCAGCTGCTGCAATTAAGGTCGGAAAGAGACCTGAGAATGCAGGGAAGCTGATTGCAGTAAGTCCTTTCAAATAGATTGTAATGGATTTGAAGTTTTAATTAGTATTGTTTTTCCTGTACCTTTGAAAAATAACCACCTTTCATGCTTCAAAGTAGCCTACCTTACAAATTGGCTGAAATATTTGGAATGTGGGGTTTGATGGAGGCCCTGCTATGAAAGGGAAAAATGGTAATGGAACTTTTTTACATGTCATGTCTCTTTCCGAAAGGAGTTATTGCATATTGAGCAACATTTATGAAAATAAGAAGACATTCCAAGTAACTTTTGGGAACCTGTTACATATTCAATATAATCCATCTACACCAATAAAGGCGCCACGAAAGTACTACCAGGAAGCTTTGGAGACTGGAATATTCTTAAGAGTTTTGCTTGTTACACTGGATTTCATGCAATTGTAGTGTCCACTGGCACAGAAACAAACAGTTCTAGATAAATTAAGGTCAAAATGTGAGTGATGCTAAGAAATTAATGGCTGTTGTCAAGTGATTTGTTGATGCATAGAAGTTTCAGAGTCACATTGGACCCAGAGTGACAAGGTAGTGACATGCATTTATTGGTGTGATTCTAGCTACTGTTTTAGTCATATTTGATTACTCCTACTAAATGGACCTCCCCTGTTTTTGGTGTGTGAAATTTAAGCTACAGGGGGGTCGTACTTTTATATGCATTGCCTGTGCCAGACGAACTCCCTTTTCTTTTTATGCTCTGGCACCTTGGAGGCATGAGTTTATGAATTGGAATGATTTCTATGATGATTTGTTTAACCTTGGTATTTGATGGATGCATTCATTCAGTATACTGGTTTGACCATGTTTTAAAGATGCTAATCCAATGTAAATTAATTGCTGGGGGCTAATTGATTTGGCCAGTATTCTTGTTTTGGCCATCAACTTGTTGGGGTCTCGTAAACACCTTCCAATTGGAAAAAAAAAGGATAGATCCTCGACCACTTCACTAAAACATACTAGTTAGTTTATACACAAGCAACTGGCTTCCACTATCTTCACTTTTTGACATCAACAACTAGAAAAGCTAGTTTGCTTAGAAATCTGAGCCTGTCATCAACCACTTCTAGACATGCAATTCCCCTTTGCCGTTAGCACTTAAAAGTAGTATGAATCATAGAATGTGCATTTCTACCTTACTGTTGTTATTCTTTTCTTGAATTCCATACACGTGAACTGATTTCATATTGTGATGTTCCCAGGTTGTGTTTCCAAGCTTCGGCGAGCGGTACCTCTCCACTGTTCTTTTCCAGTCAATTCGAGAAGAATGTGAGAAAATGCAGCCTGAGCCATGATACTCTCCTAGCTTTTGTTTGTTTTATTCCTTTTTCTTATCCGTTACACATAAAAAAAAAATGTTTTCCTTTCCATGTCTCCTGCGTGCATCATTGATTGGATCTTAGCTTAACAATCTTCTATTGTAACTGGTCGTAGAATGGTTTTTACACGTTTTTGTTGAACTTTTGAAAGGGGAAAATATATTGAAATTGGAAATTTTAGATGTGCTTGTGCCACCTGAAGCTAAGTTGATTGGTGTTCTGAGAGAAAGCAGGTTTGCCATTTGGAGCAAAGTCTGAAGCTCTTTGGTTGCTAAACGCTAATCCAGCCAAAGTTATGATATTATACAGGTTTTTTAACCATATAAATCCTTCTTGCACCTTAAACAATTATAATTATGGTTAGTGCCAGTGATGTGCGACTGACATTGGAGTTGAAAGTTTAAAGCCATTGAAGGTTGAAATGGTGTTCATGGGGCAACTGCTTTTCCATCCTTTTTATCTTTTTAGTTTCTGGGATCAAAACGTGGCATATTTTTAATGATTATTTCACTTTCTTCAACTTATTTATTTATTTATTTATTCAGCGACGACGGTTGGAGAAGGAAATGGTGGAGGAGCCATAGTGTGTGTTCTGCCTTTTTAATTATTTCTTGACATGGAAAATTTATATTTGCATCAAGACAAACAATTTTAATAGAGGTTTCAAATTAGGAAACGTATTATATACCTTATATAATATATATTTTAGTTTTGATTGATGTGTAAATTAGTTTTTAGAAAGTATTTTTATTGTCAACAAAAATATTATAACAAAAATTAATTAATTTAATCTATAGTTTATCTCCAATGTATCCATCCATCAATATTTTTTTTTTCAAAATTAATGGTGATATGTATTCTATATGATAATTTAGTTTGCAACTTAGATTTATGTTCATGTGCTATTCCGTGGGCCAGAACAATTTTTTTTTTTGTCAGTAAAAAAGAAAATCTAGTCAATGCAAGGGTATTTTAAAGAAGTAAAAAAAAATTCAGCTCAGGGTATTGGATTGATCTAAACGAAAAAAAAGTTTTTATGAGAACCTAAACAAAAACAACTAAAATGAAAAAGAGATGAAGCTTATATTCTAGCTAATTCAATGCAAAATAGTAAAATTAAAAAAAAAGAAATAAAAAAATAACCAAGTTGACTAAAGTGAGTATGTCAAATCTACAACTTAGATTATGATACTGAGATAAGCCAATAAAAAAAAAATTGATGAAGTTCAATTTCGAACAAATCCAATGTAGAATGATGAAATCAAAAGAAAATTCAAATAAAAAATGGATCCTAAAAAACCAGCAAAACAGATAAGCCCACCAAACTATCCCCAACCTGGATCATGCAAATAAGATAACCTAATAGAAAACAAACCGGAAAAAATTACGAAGCTTAATTCTAATACAATCGAATGTTGAAATATGAAATAGAAAAAATATTAATTTTTTAAAAATAAAACCCTAAAAAAACCCGAGTAAACCCGAGCTAACCCGCCAAACTCATAGTCCAGGTAATAAAATCAAGAAAATCGAATAAAAAGAAAATCATGAAGCCCATTTTTTTTATAAAAATCCAACGTGAAATGATGAAACTAACAAAGAAAATTAGTGTAAATAAAAAACCCTCAATTTCACAAAAGGATCAAAAACTAAAAATAACAATTAAAAGAATGATGATTAAATTTAAAAAATAAAACACTACCAGAATTTTTAGATTTATTGATGAAACTTTATGTCGGTATTTGACTCACAGGCTGTCGATATGAATTTTACCGATGAGCTCATGAACGAAAATACTACGTTGGAAAAACTCTCGTCATTAATTTGTAGTCTGTCAGTAATAATTTTACTAATGGATTTACTTATGGCAAAAACAAGCTATTTTTTTTTACCTTCTTTATTCAATCGGTATTTCCATCAATAAATATAACATATCACTGATAGAAAAACCGTATGTAATTCTATCGGTTATTTTTTTTTTCGTCAATATTCCCCTCGATGAATTTTATATATAACCATCAAACAAATAGTTTGTAATTCTAGCGGTGAGTAAACAATGGCAGTGATATTTACAGTAATTATTTTTCAACTCTCTGGAATAATTTAAGCATATCGTTCTTCGTGTGCAAATCAACACAAGTATCTCTCCATGAATTTTTTTTGTAGAAGATGCATTGTTACAACATTTTGATGGAGAAACTTTTTATTTTTATACTTCTTACATGAATATCTAATATCGTCTTCACTAATATGTCTCGGATTAAATAGTGCCTAATTAATAAAACTCTGAACCCCATCATAATAATCCATCATCTGCAACCCTTTGAGTGAATCTCGATATATCCATAAACGATCATCCATTATCTATATTAAACTTATATAGAAATTATGTAGATAATTTCTCGGATTACATGAATATCAAATATCGTCTTCACTAATATTTCTTGGATTAGATAATGCCTAATTAATAAAACTCTAAACTCCATTACAATAATCCATCATCCACAACTCTTTGAGTGAATCTCGATATATCCATAAACGATCATCCATTACCTATATTAAACTTATATAGAATATTAATGACAACACATTAATTAATTATGTAAACGAAATAAATTTGCAAACATTAGTTTAACTCAAACTTTTCAAACTATTTTAATAGTACAACTAATTCATTATCAATTATTTACATAAATTTAAATTTTTATATATTTACCAAAAAATTTCAACTCAACAATAAAATTGATAAAATATAAAACGTACTCGTTAAATAATCAATTATTTATTTCATCACAAAACACCTATGTTACAAATTCAAAATAAATTTACAAACAAATACAATTTTATAAAATCTCAAACAAATCCTATAATGTACAAATCATATATTCATACAACAAATTTCTATGGAAAAAAGTTATAAAACAAGTAAAAAAAATACATATACTACAAAAATATACAAGAAAAAAAACTAACATTTTAAAATTAAGTTCAAATAAAAAATGATTGTTTTGATTACTTGAAGTGAGGAATCCTCAACAAGAGTGCTAACAAACCAAGTGTTAGGGTGAATAGGGGGGATGTTGCTTGTTATAGAGAAAAATAGAGGAAAAAGAAGAAACAGAGGAGAGAGAGAGGAGGGTTGCTCGTTAAGTCATAAATTAAATATTATAGACGGATTTCTTAACGAATTTAATTAATAGATTTAAATCCGTCGATAATTCTGTCTATAAAAATGACATGTCATTATACTTTTTTTTCATTCTTTCTTTTCCCACCATAATGCCCTCAGTATACACCAAGTGGATATTTTCGTTGGTGTTTACCGATGGATACAACGAGGGCATATTCAGTTAAAAAAATTCACTGTAATCTACGAATAGAAAAATTTCATCTATATTTCCGTTTATATTTTCTAATTTTCTAGTAGTGAAATAAGAGTTCAACCCTCAATCTTTTTAATGAAGGGTGAAATTGATCAAAAAAACTTATAAATTTTACAAAATAACCCATAAAAGAAATATAGCATTTAAAGAAATAATAATCAAATCTGAAACAATAATAAAATGAGAGGATAATTTGGAATTTTTGATAGGCCAAAGTGAATTCCCAAGAGAGGAAAGAGAAAAGAGTGAAAGAAAAAATAAAAAAAGGCTTTGATGAAAAACCGTCGTTGTAAAGATTATACACACTGCCTATATGGAAGAGCGCAACACGCAACATCTAAAGTCACTATGGAAGGCCCGGTTTTGCTACCTGAGAAGGTTGCACGCGTTGCCTAAACGACCTCCCTCACTCTTTGGCGTGTGAACTGCACGCACCAACCAGACTTACACTGCTCATTAACTACAGTTCCTCATATTTGTTTCAAAATCCAATATGATCCTTGAATCCCTAATTGTTCTAAATCAACAAAATTTAAATATATTTTGACAAACTGAGCACCAAGCCTTTTCCTTCAACCAAAATAAAATATTAAGTCAATTTTTTTAAAAAATCGGAGTATCAAATTAAAAATAGAAAAAGACCAACAATCAAAAGAAAAAAAATAAAAATATTAGCCTTGATCCTACAACTCAATCCCAAATAGGACAAAATTAAAAGGGCTTAATATTTATCAATATTTGATCCCCAAAATTTTAATTGCTATAAACTAATAAAATTAAAATTTATTTTGCAAAAATAAGTAATAAAATATTTCCTTGACACCTCTTTCGAAGATAGACATAACAATCCCGAACTAATATTATTGCAATGTCAAAGGGGCAAATTGAAATATCCAAGAAAAAAAAAACTAAAACCATTATAGATTATTGTTGTAATTCAAGTAATACCAAAGGAAAAAGAAACAAATAAATCTTGTAAATAAGATAATTTCAATAAAAAAGATTAAAAAATAAATATATTAGAAAATATGCATAAACTAAAAATTATAATTGATTGATTTTATATATATATAAGTTTTTACTTTCAAATTTACAAAACGACATTACTTCTTAATTAACTGAACTGATACATTATTTCAAAGAGATGAACTTGCAAATCCACGAGTCAGTAGTTATTCTGAATCAATAAAACCATTAAAAAAGGACTAATTAAATCAATGGTGGAGCTAATTAATGTCAAAGAATCAAATTCCTTTTCAGCTGTTTAATATAATAATTACTTGATTTAAACAAATTAACAAGCTGGTGTGCTTTGCCCTAATCTCTGGTGCGACATTTCTGTGAAACGAACAAGCACCTAGCTATTTCTATCAAAGAAAAAGATAGATGTTAGGTAAAATGTCAGCATTAATGCTCCACAATTCCACTCTCATGTCAAAGGCTTGATTCATGATCGATGGCCATAAATCAATTATGCAGATTAATTATTATATTGCAGCATTAACAGTACTCATGAATCCCTTTAAGACTAGGGTAAAAACTTTGTATTTAATTAATTCATTTGTATATTCACAGTAGTTGTTATTTTATATATATATTTGTGTGTCTTTTCCAGCCAAACTTATGGCATGTATATGTGTTGACTGTGTCATCACAGTCTTGAATCACATGTCTAAATATTGTAATTAAGTATTTTTTTTATTATTTATTTACTTTTAATCAACTTGCAGCTCCTTGAACATAGAAATTAAGTGCAAATTAAAAAAAAAAAGTATCCAAATGGGTTAGAGGTCCCCCTAGAAAGAGATGACTAGAAAGAGTGGCCACGAACAAGGTTTGGGTTAATATTAGTTTGCGTGCTTTTGTGTCTGCTGTCTGCCTCATCTTTTAAAGCATGAGAAACCCACTATGTTCCTGTCGTGGATTCCAAGTATGCAAAGCATAAACAGTGATTGATTATTGTAGGTAAAATTGCACCTGCAATATTCTTTAGGGTTTTGCTTAAGCCTTGAAGAAAGCGATCAAAGGGCAGCATATTGTCTTTGTATGTACAATAAAGATGAAAGGAAGATTCCCATACTCTTCATAGCAACAACGCAATGATTAATCCCCCCCCACCCCCCCTGTTCTTGCAACCATTACCTTAATTCTCTTGTTACCTGATGAAATTCAGCCATGGAAGAACTGGAACATCATATACATATAAAAATTAAGAAAATATATAGAAAAGAAAGTGGCTGACATAGATTGCGTCTGGTACAGAGTCGGCTTAAGATAAATAGAGATCTTACGAAAAAATATAAATGAAAATGGCTTAAATTGTTGCTCAAGTGGTTCTTAGCGCTTAAACTGGCTCTGGTCACAAAAAAACATTATTGTCTATGATTTTCGGGTCATTCTTATAGTAAAGGCCCTGGAGAATGTAAATCAGCCTTGGTCAATGGGAGTTAGAAAGAGCTTCGGTTCATTGGTTTATCCGATCAATTGATATTAGAATGTTATCACATACTTGTTGATTCACAGTGGGGATAATCTATTTTAAAAACCAATTCGACTCGAGTCTAGGCTTATTGGTTCTGATTGACAGGTCCGACCAGACCAGTCGAGCGCCGGCGGAGCCAATTTCTTATAAGTTATAACAGTAGCTAAAACCATAAACCATGGACCACGTTTGTTTGATTATTTGAGTCCCTGCATTGAGTTCCTTCACAACAAGCAAAATCACCGCCAGTTCTCCCATTACAATCATACTTAACAAAAATACATAGCGAGTGGGTTTTTCATTGCAGCGTAAAATTACCTTTTTACTATCGAGTTAAAATAAAAAGTTTTTTTTTGATCCTGGGGATAATTTAGTTCTTTTCAGAGTTCTATTAATCATTAAAAGATTATTTTGGGATGTATTTACAAATTTTCTTGCACAATTAAAATATGATTTTACCTCTTGGAGTTAACAATTTTTTGAACTGTTGATAAAGGGTAATTCAGTCTTTTCAAAAACTTTGAAACAATTAAATTACTTATTTACCCTTGAGGTAAAAAAACTAAAGTTGTTAATTAGGGTTTTTTTGATTTTTTACATTTTAGAATACAGTAAAATATATATGATTATACCTTTAGAAAAAACAAAAATCAAGGCATAAGTTTAAGGGCACCTGTGTGCTTTCATGATTTTTTATTTTGTGATTCCCAAGTTTACCAAGGGAATTATGGTGTTTTTAAGTTGGGAAACCATTTTCTTACTAAAAAAAACAGTTGGTGCGTGTTCTTCACGCCCCAACAAGCGGGTGTTACTCGTGGTGTTTTGGTGGCGCGTGTTGCATCATCCGGTGGTCAATCATGCTTTTCCACGTATCTTTGCATGCAATGTGTGATGTTCTCTTTCTTATGAGGTGGCACGTGGTGACAGATGAAGGTCGGTTTGTTACCAACAATCATTTATTCTTTTTTTCTTTTTATTTAACAAAAAAAAGTTTGTTAACAACTTTTTGTACTGTTTATTTATTTAAATAATTATCAGTTTATTTGATTAAATATTTACATAAACTTTTTTATTTGTATTTTAAATTTTTTCAGAACCCGTATGTCAAATAGCTAGTGTAGATATATAATTAAGGGGTGGGTAATATTATGTCCTATAAAAAACTAACTTAAACTTTTAGCACCAAGACTAGTAGAATTTAAGTTCTGTACGTCCTCTCTAAAACAATCATTCTAGTCTTGCCCTTGCCCGGAAAAAAGTTGTGCTAGCTCCGGCCATTAATAGTGAGTTAAAGTAAAAGATTACTATTATTTTTTCTTGGTTCTCTAAGCTGGTATCCACATGCTCTTGCGGACCAATTCTTCAAGGATCTCTTCCCATAATAAAGCTTACTGTATTCACAAGTATATTCAAACTCGAGATTATTAAAAAAAAAAAAACCCCTTCCACTCAGGCCAACTTTCACCGGTTATTAGAAGACTATTTGTCCCAGCACAGCAACGATAACAGGAAGCAAGGACGGTAGTACTGTAGAAACCATTGACTTGCTATACTGTGGAAGATTTGAATAATGAAAGTGGAGCAGAGATGTTAATTTCACACAGTACTCCAAGCTAGCTAGCGACACAAATTAGTTAAGAAAAAAGAACCCCACGTTTCGTTTTATTTACTATGATGTTATCGTCTCCATACTTTGCCTTTGTTTTTCTATATAAATACCACTCAAGGCTCCTCATACTGCACTGATCTCCTTCCATTCCCAGACCAACTCCTGCATCTCTCAGCCATTCAACAATGGAAGTAAACAAGGAAATAAAACAGCCCTATCTCTCTTCTTCTTCTTCCTCTCCTATCCCCACATTTACTACAAGGTAAGATCAGACACAAATAGCTCACTATTAACTATATCTACACATTCAAAATGTTTGTTTATTTGTATGGTGTAACAATGCTTATGTACTATGCGTAGATGGTGGTCTAAGGACACAGTTGCGATGGTCACAGGAGCCAACAAGGGGATAGGGTTTTCCCTTGTAAAGCAGCTTGCTCAACTTGGATTGACTGTGATCTTAACTGCTAGAGATGTAGAGAAGGGAAACAGAGCTGTTGAATTGCTAAAAAGCCATGGTTTACATGTCCACTTCTACCGCCTTGACGTTTCAGATCCTGCTTCTGTCAAGACCTTGGCTTCGTGGTTTCAAAAGAAATTTGGAGTGCTGGATATTCTTGTAAGCTATTTTCCTCTCCTTGTTCTCATAGTTTCTTAATTCTTAACCTAGATATATACTGGTCTGGCATGAATCCAGACTCTGTGAAGTACTTGGGGAGGGCAGAAATATATATTTTTATAAATTTAGGGAGGATTTTCGAAGTGTTTCAGACTTCGGAGGACAATCCCCTTCCCCTGGCTAATTCGCCATAGAACACCAGTCAGCAGGTGAATGATGTAGAATTGCACGTAGATGAGCAATACACGAAACATACACTTGCCAATACAGATTAATCTCATAGGAAGCATGGGTTGTTAATTAGGATATTCTAACAAATAATTCATAGCATAAAAAAAGCTGCAAAAGTTGACCAATAATTCCCCCCTTGTATTCAAGGTTTTTTTATTGAAAACTTCAAAAATCTAGAGGACAGCTTTTCCGCGTGAAGTTGTTTGATATTGCAGTAATTATTGATTTAGTTAAAAAAATATATTAAAGTAATATTTTTTTTATTTTTTAAAATTTATTTTTCATATAAATATATCATAATTCATAATAACAATCTGAAAATAAAAAAATTAATTTAAAACAATTGAAAAAAATTAATTTTTTTAAAGATATTTTTAAAACATAAAAACAAACTAATTTTATTTTGATAGCTGTGCAGTATTTCCATAGTTAGCTTTATTTTCTCCTGGACCTATGATTTGAATAGTCAACTCAATTAGCTACACAAAAATCCAAATTGAAACCCATCAAACCTGGAAGAATTAGGTTTCTTTTTGGACACTAGGCTGCTTCTATTTTAAAAGCTTGACAAAGCATATGAATCTGTTTATATATATAATTGTTTTTTAGAAAAAAGACTTAGATCATTGACGTGGAAATATATATATATATATATATATATATTTTCCACGTCAATCTGAACAAACAAGTTGTAAGAAAATACAAAAGATATATAGCTAGTTGTACCTGAAATTTGTGGAAGCTGACGTTGTTTGCTAACAACTATGAACTGTTACAATATCAAATAAAATATAAATATTTTTATAAAATTAGTTAAATTATATTCAAACTGTTGGAATATCTACGTTAATAAAATATATAATATAAAGTCCCATTTTATATTTCACACTCATCCAGTTTTTTACTGTCAGAAATTGTTAAAGATTATTAATTAATTAATTAATTTATTATTGATATTCTCCAGATAAACAATGCTGCTGTATCATTCAATGGCATTTATGAGAACTCAGTGGATCATGCAGAAATTGTGATAAAAACCAACTTCTATGGAGTCAAATTGCTCACTGAGGCTCTCTTGCCGATGTTTCGTCCATCAGATTCCATAAGCAGGATCCTTAACATTAGTTCGAGACTTGGTTCAATTAATGTAAGTTAATTAATTTATTATTTTTCTTAATATTAGTCGGGTTTGTTTTCTTTTAATTAATAATATATATATTAACCATGCATGCATTAATTTCTTTCTGCAGAAGATGAGAAACCCTAAGATGAAAGAGATGCTTCTAAATGAAAGATTAACTGCACAGGAGATTGAGGGAATGGTGAATTTGTTCCTTGAAAATGTGAGAGATGGGACATGGAAAAACCAAGGCTGGCCTGAAATATGGACAGATTATGCAGTATCAAAGCTAGCATTAAATGCATATTCTAGAGTTTTAGCCAAACAATATGAGGATTTTGGAATAAGTGTGAATTGTTTCTGCCCTGGCTTCACTCGAACGTCAATGACTAGCGGCAAAGGCACTCACACCGCAGATGCTGCTGCTGAAGTTGGTGCTAGGCTGGCCTTGCTTCCTCCCGGGGAGCTGCCCACCGGAAAATTTTATATAGGGTTTAACCCCGGAGTTATTTCTAAATTATAGAATACTGATGCATGCACTGTAATAAAACACATATATTTTTGTGAATCCTCTTTTTATAGATGCTATAATTGGTATATGCTAGCTAAGAAATGTTTGAAACCCTACTAATCTGTTAATCTCATACATGTAGAACCCTCAAGTAATCGACATCAATATATATTAACATAAGAACAAATTATTAAACTTGGATCACAAGTTAATTAAAACAATGTCATTTCAATATATTTTTTTTAAAATTAAACCAAGTTTTTCTGTCAAGTTGCTTAAGTTTGACTATCTACTTTTATCTAGGTTTTCAAAACTCAATCTGAATAATTAAATTTTAAATCAACTTGCTAGGTCAAACCAAATTTAATAACATTGAGTAAAAAGGATGATTTAAGATGCCACCTAACTATAATAATAAAAGTAAAATAGAAGAATGTTAGGTTGCAAATCGAAATATATGTAATAGTTTAGCTTCCTGATAGTGATATTATCACATATAATTAGGGTTTTCTTTCAAAGGACATATATATATATATATATATATATATATATATATATATATATATATTTTTTGATGTAAATATTAACTTGTATATATCTCGATTAATTTTATAGATCTGAAATTAACAATTATGTAAATTTTTAATGATTCTAAGTAAATTTTTAATGACTCTAAAATTTATAGGATTTAAATTAGTAATTTTTAAAAAAACAAATTTAATTAACTGAGATTATCTTTAATATATATATATATATTATTGGGCAAGATTCCATGAGACAGTAGCTCGGCCTGGCTCGTTCAAATTAATAAAGCTGAGGGCTGCGCCTTAATTGAATAGCTCAGTCTCTGATCTCACGCAGACAACAATAATGCAAGTAAAGTACTGTGGATTGGGGAACTCGACAAGGATAATTTATTATGCACAAATCTGACCACATGCATGCTTGATTAAAAAAACAAAAAATTAATGATTTTATATCGAATAAATTCTCTCTTTGTCACCACCACTTGAACCGAGCCCGTCGAGCTCGGCGCCATGCTGTCTGAAACTTGCTAAAACCGTATCAAAGAAATCAGAATATCTTTTCGATATATATATATATATATATATATATATATATATATATATATATATATATATATATATATATATTCTCCAAGTGTCAATACCAGAAAAGCATATGCAAGACGGTGGGATTAAAATAATAAATAGACATTAATTATTACTATATAGTAAAGTCGTCTGTAAACGTGTTTGACAGTATGGTTGCAGGTGTTTTTCAAATAGATTTTCGTGCTGAAATACATGTCAATGATATTTTTTCATTTTTTAAAAATCATTTTTGACATCAGCACATCAAAACGATCTAAAAAGTATAAACCGCACTTAATTTTAACAAAAAATAAAATTTTAAAATTTAATAAAACACAGTTATAAACACAATACCAAACGGTATCTATATCAACACAGATAGTGCGTTTTTCTTTCCAAGGTGATGAGGAGGAGGAGGAGGAGGAGGAGGAAATGGGAGCATTTATATTCCCTTGTGATTTCACGTGAACAAGATACCATATTGAAGGTTCTGTTTGACAGAAAGGTGTCCATGTTCGTAGAATATTATGCATGAACTTTTGGAATGATGAAGCTTTCGAGCTGATGCTTGGTAGTTACTAGCTAGTGTGTGTGTTTATTTATTAACAAAAGCGGAAAAACCTATACAAATATATATATATAGATCCATTTGCATTAATGATTACTAGAATAGTTTAATTACATCATATTCAAAAATATTAAACTAGCTATTAAGAATATCAAGCTATTCTAATTAGATGTACGTATCAATTAATTATTATTATTATTAATTGATGGAGGATAAATTAATATTTTTTCATTTTAAAAATATGGTACAACAACCAAAATGTCAAGATAAAAATTTTTAAACTTGCATTCAAGGGTTTTTTTTGTATTTTTATAATGGTTTTTTTGTTATTATCATATTGGCTAGGGGACAATTTGGTATTTGACTAAATATAGAATTAAAAATAAAAGTGGTTGGCGCATGTAGCATCTCTCGATAGCCAGAATCCCCTTTCTGTGTGTCTTTGAAAGCATCGTGGCTTTCTGTTCCTGTTGGGGCGGCATGTGTTGTCGGTGATGGCATAGTTTGCCGTCATCGAATATTTCTTTCCTGCTATTTTCTCTCACCTCCTTTTGATTTTTGTACTGGCCATGCAAAAATTCAGAGATGTCTTCAGATTTTTAAGGATTTCATCGTTTTTATTTTAATTTCTAATTTTTATTCTTAGCTTTTTTGTAAAATTCTAATATTTTTTAATTTCATCTTTCAATCTCATTTTGTGATATGTTATTGTTTTCAATTTAGTTCTCATTCTTTTTATTATTATTTTTTTATTCTTTTATTAAATTAATTTTTCTTTTCAATTTCACCTTTCAATCAAAAATTTATTTTTATTTTCTATATCAATTTTGATTCTCTTTTTTTTATTGTTTTTTTTCTTTTTAAATTTATTTTTCTTTTCAATTTCACCCTTCAATCAAAAATAAAATTTAATTTTAATCCTCATTCTTTTAATTGCAATTTTTTTATTTTGAATCCTTTTGTATAATTGAATTTTTTTTTTTTCAATTTCATTATTAAAAATTTGATTGATTAAGAATTGAGCTTTGTGGTTTTTTCGGATAAGGTGCTTCAAGTATAATGACTTGGATCATGAGTTTAAAAAGTTAATGGGAGTTGAAATTGATTATTCTTTTTAAGAAAATGGGTTTTGTGATTTTCTTTATTTTTTTTAATTAATTTATTTTAATATCA
>Ga0325410_1002799_pt1 | contig 19588 bp, 12 predicted proteins | sample PopdelMetagenome_16_FD_206182 | JGI IMG/M metagenome (GOLD analysis project Ga0325410, IMG submission 206182) | Populus deltoides microbial communities from Bellville, Georgia, United States - Xylem-PdIQD-R3 | ecosystem: Host-associated > Plants > Phyllosphere > Stem > Wood/Secondary xylem... | reverse complement strand
GAGAGAGAGAGAGAGAGAGAGAGAGAGAGAGAGAGAGAGTATGAACAAGAGAAGGATAATAGTCTGAAATCTTCAGGCATGTCTTGCTCTTACGCGTTAACCCATAAATAAGTCGCGGCAGCCATGAGAACATGGTTTTCTTTGTTAGAAAACGCCTCCGATTGTAACCTATAATGGGACAAAAGAACATTAAGACCAGTTTCTCCCAAGTCTGCCATTTTGACAATGTTTTGGCTAGAAGGTCGAGCGTTCACTTTACATATCAGCTTGCACGGATAACAACGATATGTAGCATAAAATTAACCTTTTAGGTTAAGCTTTTAACATGGAAAGTTGCTTCAGACTTGTAATTAATTAAAACTTGATATAGCAGACTCAAAGACCCTAAATTGCGTGCACTGCGTCACTGGAAAAGGATGGTTAGCATCCCTAGCTATCTAGCTATGAAAACTTGAGAAAGTCATATACTTTACTAGATTTAGAGTCAGCATATATGCATCTAGGCCAACTCTACTTTCACTTGCATTCTAATCAACCTATGATTTTACATGTAACTATGTATCTAACTGATTTACTAACCAAGAAACCATAAATTGCGTGATTGACTCACGACTTTTTTTTTTTCTCTTTTCTTAATAATCCTACTTTATCTTATCAATGCCAAACTTTAACAATAACTTGATGATAAATTTATATTAGTATATAACATATTTTATCAGATTAAAATCTTTTCAGTTTTAAATTTGCATAATCTATTATTACTCTATACTTGATTTTTATTAATTTAAACTCATTATCATTTAACAATAACTCGTTGATAGTTTTATATTAGTATATAACATATTTTATCATATTAAAACCTTTTCAGTTTTAAATTTGCATGGATCTATTATTACTTTAGGCTTGAATTTTATTAATTTAAACTCATGATCATTTAACAATAACTCGATGATAATTTTATATTAGTATCTAACATATTTTATCAGAACAAAACCTTTTCAGTTTTAAATTTGCATGGATCTATTATTACTCTATGCTTGACTTTTATTAATTTAAACTCATGATTATTTAATCATTAAAACTCTGATATAATATCAAAAAATCATATTAATTTTAAATGAATTTTTAAAAATAATTTTATATATATTGCTTTCTAACGACAAGTTGAATAAATATATATATTTGATAATGGATTAGGTAAAATTAAACTCTTATAATGAATAAAAAGAAATTTTTGCTTGATTATTTTAGCTATCACACGCTCAACTCATCCAGATTCTGTATCATTCGAGGCGTACTTTCAACCATCGACTCTAGTTTTATTAATATTTTCCATGTATACAAGACAATTGGGGACTGATTAAATATTTATAAATCCTTGTTCAGAACGAAAAGGAGAGGGAAGCAGAGAAGGAGCTTTGTAAATGGAGTGATGTGAACCCTGAATCGAATACAGTCAGAGTAATTTTTTTGTAGCTATAGATAATAGAAGGAGCTTCACTACTTTTTTTTTATTAGCGTGGGGTGTCCGGGCCAGCTTGCGTGCATCACGACTATTCCCCACGGCCCACTGAGCATCCTGCAAGCCCAGTGAGCAGGTAAGGCACCGCGGGGTGACAGGCGTGCACATAAAGGATCGAACTCAGGACGGGAGCGGAATAAGTCACACGATTGACCACTGAGCTAGACCCTCAGGTGCAGAAGGAGCTTCACTACTTGAAGTGGGAAATGGACATAATTAAACTTTTGATGGAAGACAATGCGAGTGTCAAAGTAAGATTAAATTTCCAACACTTGCTTCATTATAATCTGTCAAGCAACTAGTAATATTCCTTAATTAATTGATGGATTATATATATATAATGATGCACGAAATTAAGATGACACCAAGAGGAGAACCCACAAGGCAGAAAACGAGAGATTCTCAGAGCAAAGCAGAACAACAATCCAATCAGGAGACTCTACTTTCTCCTCTTCCACTGTCTTTTCAGTTGAATCCAGTTCTTACGTTTTCTAACTCGAGAAACCTCAATGATGTCCCTAGACTCTTATCCTATATATTCTCAATTTCACGACAGAACAAAAACTCTTGTCAATAGAGTTCCTAGCATTCTATACTTTTTTTAATTGGGTGGTGTGTCGCTATCCGTTTATATACATTAGTGGCTAATTTGAGGTTTCTACTTCCAAATTTGAATACATAATCGAAATTTCCTTCTGAAACTCATTGGTCCATGGAAAATCCAGAGAGGCCTTGACCATTGGAAGCTTTAGTGCTAAGTTACTTCTCCGAAATGGCTCCTTTTGTGGGCCTTTACAAACGGTGATTGACTAGTTTAACATGTATATAATGAGGAAAACCCCAGTGTCAAAACTTGGAATTTACGTTTGAAGGCTTTAGATTCCAACACTAAAAAAATATGGAATGAGATTTAATTATTTAAATAACATTGGGACCCAATTGACATGGTTATAAAATTCACGCAACATGGTGAGTGAGTTGAAACAAATAAAAAAAAAAATTGACTTGATTCGGATTAACCCATGATACGGTCAAAATCTATTAATATTTTTTTTTAAAATATTTTTTTGATTAAAAAAAAAAGGAAAAGGAGAAAGAACATGAAGAAGAAGTTTTGACGGACATGCGCGTGCTAATCCCGCCCAGCATCATCATAATATTGCGAAGTTGTAGTCTAAATTGAGGACATGGGTACTTTTACAGTACCAATACAAACTCTTATTCCACCTTATTGTACGATTGTGGAAAGTAGATTGTAATTTCTAAGAACATGGATCACCCATCAGAAACATGCAAGACGATATGCGTGATCATCATGCAGTCATATGCTGTTTGCAGACGTGAAATTCATGTGCTGGATCTGATTATGGTTTGACTATGCATATAAACTTTTGCCTTGATCAGGGTACATATAATTATTCGAAATAGGCCTTTTCCGTTTCCGAACTTTCCTGCAAAATCATCAAATTAATGCCTCTGTTCCTGATCGATTCTTGTGTTCACACATTGTGAAGCACAGAAAGAAAGAGAGGTTTTAGCTGTCCCTCAGCTACCTTGTTTAAGGCAATGGACCGCAGCTAATTACATTACACATCAAAATTCTTGAATTCATACATGCAGAATTGACACGCACCCATTCGGCTTCTATAGGGACAAGAAATTGCCCGAGGAAAAGTGACCCTACAAAATGTAAAGAGACAATTAAACACTTCACTAATTCTTCCTAGTCTTTGATGATGAATACTGACTGCAGTACTGCAGGCATATAGTCAAGTTTTTGCTTCACTTGAACTGGGACAGCTTGAGCTAACCTGACCAAAAATCTGGAGGGATTATTAAAGTAGTCAATCTGACGAGTTGCGGTAGGCATCAGCAAACTCAGAAACATTCTGTTAGTCACGTTTAATACTATCATTTCTAGACTAACGCAACATTTGTTTATACCAGAAAGCTCTACTGCGAAGGTGGACTTTGTGCATATTGTGTTTGACAACAGTGTGATGCGCCCAGCCCAGTTTGTGCTCTGCATCACATCCATGGAAAATTAATGAAACGTAGAAATTTCAAGGTCAAAGCGAGATTAATGCGGCATATTAAACCTGTCTACATTTTGTGTGTGTACTGTGTAGCCAGTCCTGAGAGGGCATCAACAGTGAAGCCCCTCCGTTGGTGGAAAACAAACGATATCATTAATACTTTCCTGTAGTTAGAACATCAACTGATTTGATGTCGTTAACAGCTTCAGAAAGGGCACCAAGATTTCAGGCCTCGTATCAAAGTGTTGTAGAATTCAATGGCAAGGCCCTTCGCGCCTCATCTAGAACTTCCGAGAAGAAATGCTATGATCAGAGCAAAATATTCAAACAAGCTATATCTAACACACGTTAGCTCATAAATTCAATAACTTGTTGATTGTAAGTAGCGGGCAAGCCTTGCTGTAAAACGCAATGGGATATGAGATACCTAAATTCCTAGGTCGCTTAAAGTCCAATCATTTGACTGCCTCTGCCTGCCATTAACAGAGCTTGTTTAATCCTACGAGTCTCATCAACAATTGGCTCTTCCATTTCAAGGATTTTTCTCTCTCTTTTTTTAATATTATATTATGAAAATACTTCTAGACATGATACACATCACAGCCACGTCAAACCACGAGAAAAAGTTTGCTAACTCGAGGTTTGTTTTAATTGATCGTATTTTTACCATATAAATAATAGAATTCAAATTAAGAATGTTTATATATATATATATATAAACTCGCTAACTCGGGTACTTAATTGATAACACACTTATAAATAAATTAAAAAATACAGATAAAATTTAAACTATGAATAGAATACCATCTAATCATTAGTCATAGCCACGTCATTAACAAGAAGACTTTTTAATAATATTACATAGAAAAAATATATCCTATTAATGTACACCCGATTAGTAAATATATCATCAGATTTGCCAATCGATTTTTTTTTAAAAAAAAATTGGCCCATTAGTTCTATGCTTTGGTGTTCTTAAAAACAATATTTCATAAATTCCATATTGGAATAGGTTAAAATAAATTTATATTTGATCCATTAATTTAGCATAAGAGGGAATAAATAATTCATGAACTTTGTGTATCAAATCCATCTAATGGCATTAAAAAAAGGAATGGATTCAGAATTTCAGATCAAAATCTACCTCATTAAACCTTGATATTAATGTTATTTATCTTAATATATGATATCATGATAAATCATTCAGATAATTTTATTCATGGTTATAAAATTCAACTTGGAAGTAGATCCGAAGCAAGGACCGGTCATAGGTCAAAATAGGTTAATTCGAGTTAATAAAAAAATTTAAAATAATATTATTTTTAAAAAAATTAATTAATATTTTTACTAAGTCAATTCCAATTCCAAATTAATTTTTTATACAGCCAGCTTAAGCTATGGATGGGTCTGTCGAATCCCGAATCCGAACGGTGTTCTCAATCATAAGATTAAAAGCTTGTTGGAGGCTCATGTTTAAGGTTTGAGGAAACTAATAAAGGCCCAATTCCAAATATCAATATCCACGGACTCGATGTGGCCGTATTAACTAGAGAACTTAGCCCATCACAGCCTATTGGGCTACCCCTCGAAATTTCAACCCAAAACGTCGCAGATTCCACACAAAAACAAGGAAGGGGCTACACGGCCATCTAAGTGAAGGCCGTTTGCCAGTGATAAAATCACTCAAAACAGCTACCAATATCAAAACCTCCTGCTTGGCCGCTGAGAAAGTTAAGAGAGAAAATGAGCGGACCTTCAAAGAAAGTAGTGGATGTGGCATTTAAAGCATCGAAAACCGTTGATTGGGATGGGATGGCGAAGCTTTTAGTCTCCGATGAGGCTCGCAAAGAGTTCGCTACTCTTCGTCGCGCTTTCAACGAAGTTAACGCCCAACTCGGGACCAAGTTCAGCCAGGTCTCCCCTCTCTATCTTCTTAGATCTCTCCTTTTTTTTCTGGATTTATTGTTTTTTTTTTTAATCTTGGCATTTCTAGATATATAATTTTTGTTAACTGTATTAGATCTGTTTGCATATGATTAATTTAATTATGTATTTAGGGGTTTTGTAATTTTTTTGAATCATTTTTTTATGGTGGATTGGTGATTTTTAATTTTATTTGTGTTTTTGCGTTTTGATAAGGGATTTGGCTTGGATTTACGAGATGGGTCTGTTTTGTATTGAAATTACACGGTTCCCTGAAAAATTAAAATGGGAAATTAGTGATTGGTCTGTACTGGCACTGTATGATTGTATGAGGACATTATATTATTGAGTTGGTAGGAAAGTTAAAATATATGGAATTATTTGTGCTAATTCACGCTGCATTTCACTCTATTCTGAATACGTAGAGTGAGATACATGCTCGTCTTTTAGGAGTGGCATTGTATTTCTGAAAGCAGCCCTGTGAAAGTCGAGTCTATTGTTTTTACTAGTGGTTTATAGCTTTATAGTTACTTCTGCTTGTGATTGCAAGTATTATTTTATGAGTGTTAGTTGTTTTGTTGTGCAGGAACCCGAACCCATAGACTGGGAATCTTACAGAAAAGGAATTGGCTCTCGCTTGGTGGACATGTACAAACAGGCATATGAAAGTATGTTTCATTGTTCATTCACAAATGTAACCCTCGTGTCTTTAGGTTACCTGATTCACTTTAAGTTGTTACTGCTGCCTTGTGCTGCTTGATACTTGTTTACTTGATTTGATTTTGTTACTTGCTGGTGTCAGTGATGTTGCTGGCAGTTAACTATTCAAGTTTTACAGCTCCATCTTGGATAAATAATTAACTTGGGATATATTGTTGATGCAAAATGATTTATATTTGCTAGCAATTATCTGCTATAGGTTGATTAAAATACTCCTTTAGATGATTGGATGTTTATGGAACTGCATTTATGACTTACCCAGATATATTTCTCAACTATGTGGAAACTGGAAAACTTTGACCTTTGATTCTATGCTGGATACCAGCCAAGTTTTTTGGACTTTTAAGAGCTAGTGCCATATCTATCTCTTCATGATTTCAACAGTGCAGGAAGACATTTTCCCCCTGCTCTAGGCTTCACTGTTCTAATTGCTCGTTAATAATTGATCTTGAGGAACACTTAATGGATAGGCTTCCCTGCCATCAGGGTCTAAAACAATTTTTCCGAAGTTGAATTTCAGCTTAATGGGTAGGCTTCCCTTCCATCAGGGCTAAAACAATTTTTCCAAAGTTGAATTTCAGCTTAACATCTATGAATGACAGGTTAGCTCTTTATTTGATCTTCTCATGTAATTTCATATTTAGAAGTTTCTTTAGATGATATGCTGAAAGCTATCCAATGTAGAGTTACCATTCTTCCCCGTACAAGCTATTTTGAAAACTCATCTACTTTTTTCTGAATTTGCTTATGATTCCATCCAATGATGGCTGAAATTCCTTATTGATATGCTTGCAGGCTCCTTTAGATGCCCATGTTAGTCTCCTGTGTTCCAAAAGTTCTTTTGCTTTCTGTTTGTTTATTCCTTTTGAAATTCAAGTGCTTTGTTTTGGTTCTATGCTTCACGCACTGACTTGGAGGTCTTTTTTGTTTGCTATGTGTCGTATACCATTTTGAAGTTGATTCCTTAATTTTTGTTAGGTTGTCCCTTGTTTAATACCAACTTCTTTCCCCAGTATGTATTTTCCCAGTGCATGACATGATGCTTAGACTTATACTTTAGATTCCGCACAGCACATCTTAGTTCTTCGAGTTTGTGTGAACTGTTTTGGTCCTACAATGGAGTGTGTTGACCTGTGCTTTGTTTGCTTTAGGTTTGGTCCATACTGTGTTTAGTATGGCCTCTTTGGGCTAATTAGGGTGTTGTTCCCCATTTTCAATTTAAAGTTTAAATTAAGTGTACCTAGAATCATAGCTCTGCTATCTTATTGGATCTTATCGACAGGAATATAATCTGTTTTTTCATTCCTTTTAACTTTTGGTTACTAAAATGGAGCCATTGTCTATTAGAGCATTGATTTGAGCCAATTATCTGTATTCTTTTGCAGGCGTAGAGATCCCTAAGTTTGAAGACAAAACGACTCCAGAATACAAGCCTAAATTTGATCAATTGGTGCGAGCCAAAAGTGCAATTCTGATTTTTATACTGGTTCTTAAAACTTGCCTCTTGCTGCCGCCCTTCCCTCCCTCCCTCTCATAGCATGTATTTTCATTTGGTTTGCAGTTGGTGGATTTGAAAGAAGCAGAGCAACAATCCCTGAAGGAGTCTGAGCGCTTGGATAAAGAAATTGCTGATGTTCAAGAATTGAAGGTAAATGGAAATGGATACTTTTATCTTTTAGTTTTATTCGTGCCCAGTTTATGATTTCTAACATCCAGTCATTAATCTGAGCAGAAAAAAATCAGCACCATGACTGCAGAAGAGTACTTCGAGAAGCATCCTGAGCTGAAGAAAAAGTTTGATGATGAAATCCGTAATGACTATTGGGGTTATTGATCACATTAGCTGATTTTGGCCTCAAGCCTCAGCAACCCTGAAACTCTGAACTTGTGGTGTTTTCCTTTTTCCTTTTTTAATAATAATTACTACGAGGTGGCTCCATGTTTGTAGAATTGGACCTTCAACAGCGACCATGTCAAATGCTAAACTTCATTTGGACAGGCCGGTTGGGATTTACAAGGCGATGCGCTTATTCTGATCAGCATCAATTGTCATTGTTCTCTCCTTTTTCCCATTTTGACTGTTTATGATGCAAATAATGCAGGCTTTTTAACATTCAAAACATCCATTTATGATGCTCAACTTGATTTTGAAGGTAATGTTCGTTCATTGTTGAGACCAAGACTTTTGTTTTACCAACTCTGGTGGAAATAAGAGAACTCCTGGTAGGTGATACTGTGGTAAGAGTTTAGGATTAAAAGGTTTGCTTTTCTTATAGTTTCAGGTTCGAGTCATGTGGTTGTTAATATAATGATCATTGGAGATTTATATGGTCGTTAATTTCAGGGCCTATAGGATTAGTTAAGGTACATACAAGCTGACCTAACATCCATGTTAAAAAAAAAAAAAAACTCCCATGTAGCCACGATGGTGACAATTTTAGGTAGCTTTCACAGGGGTTGCTTGCCTTTTCCTTTTCTTTTCCAACTAAATTTGTGACTCATTTCCTGCATGGCAGCCTATGACCCAGTTTCAGTTTCCTGCATGGCAGCCTAAACTAACTTCATTGATGATTGGTGGTGGTGTCCGAATTTCTAATGATGTAAATTATTCGGAGACTCTGAAGATCATATAATTTTTTTTTTCAGAAGCGTCATCATCTAACATAACCAAAGATACAATTAAGGCTCGTTTCTCAAGGCTCCTCAAAGATACAATAAGGCTCTAGATAGATACAATTCAGGCTCTTCGAAGTTTCCCCAGACGTGTTAGACGATGATTAAATTTGTTCCTTTGCCTTTTGCTAGTATATCATTGGTTAATTTAGTTGGGCTGCTCGTGAATATTCTTGGCTTTTTATGATCTCCGATTTCTAGTTTTTATTTTTGAACTCGCATGAATATTTTAGGCCTTTCTTCATTGTGGTTCATGTAATGGTCTGAGTGACATTATTCCCCCTCTCCGTGTTGTCACAGCAACTCCACGATGCAAGCATGAATTTGATGCAGCGTTGGGCACGGTAACTCCTAATGGTCTGTGCTTTTCATATGTTAGCTACAAGTGGATGCTGGCTGGAGATAAGGATATTGCAAATGCACAATTATTCAACCTGGTGACTCGTCGAATGCAGTAAGATTCAGATTAATGAAAGAACAAAATAACTGCACAAAAAATGTACAATAAAAAATTTTGGGAACAAAATACAAGATCACTGCAAAAACAGATCAACTGCTATTCTTGCCAAAACTTGAAAATTCTTTAACAAGAGACCCTGAAAAGGAAAGCAAAAAGGGCTTGTCGACAGATAAAATTTGATGCATCTGTTGCTGAGAACTCAGAAAAAGAAAAACATCTTCCACCAGCATTCACAAATCTAAAACTGGAGGCTGTGGTTGATAGGGTTCTTGCTTCAGAAAGGCTGTTATAAATATCTACCCAGAACTACTCAACTTTTGTGGCCTCCTCGTTTTTGTCCATGGCCTTCCTTGCTAGCTCATAGCCTGCAAAGTTCATGGCACCCAAGGGAGCAATCCAGAAAAACCTCGGCACTGCTCCTTTGAATAAGCCAAGGGGCCCCTCATGTCGGAGTATAGAGAAAGCTATCAATGACATTGATACAGTTCTTCCTGGTGGAGCTGTCATCATTCTAGTTTTCAGTACATCAAAAGGGGTAGTGATAACAGCAGTTAGGCCTCCAGATAAAGCCCCAACAGCAATTGTTTCCCAGGGTTCCAGCTCCCGCCTTAAAAGTTGTTGAGCAACCTTGAAGAATCAAATCAATTACACATTATACAGAAAACAACAAATTAAAAAAAAATTGCAAAAGAAAAAAATTATGTTTTGATAGAAAAATAAGCTCAAATGCATCTAGCGGGGGGCCAAGATCAAGCAAAGCTTAAACAAACAGTTTATTCATCTGTTGGCATGTTTTGAACAATTTATTGCAGTGGTTATTTTCCCCTTCCGTACTTTTTAGTCATAACTTCATTCCTTCGTACAACTCTTTTAAAGAAACAACCAATTCCTGGCATTACAATTGTACAAAACCTGACATAAATGTTATTAATACGAATCATCTTGAAAATAAAATTCATTTCAAGAAATTAAGCTAAAAACACCAAGCCTCCATGGAATTAAATATTGCAATCGATAATGCCCTTCTATTGTAATAATTTTTTTGCCTAATTTGGTGGACTACAGGAAGAAAAATATCACTCTCTGGTTGACATGCACATAGAATGCAAAACTGCACCTTCAAAATTTTACAAAAGCAAAGGGGATATAAATATTTAAGCACGAAAACCTGCTTACCTTCTTGGATTCACCATATAGACACATGCCAGCAACATAAAATGGAACCTCACGGAGAAGAGTGGCACCAGTCCCACGAAAGAACCCATTTAGGCCATCTTGCTGCCATGTACCAACAATAGCCTGTCCTACATTGTCAAAAAGGCCAGCCTGCAAACGCTGCTTCAATACCTCACAAGGGATCCGCACTGCTGTCCCCAAAACTGTGCTGCATAATGATGCTACAGATTGAACCTGTATAGCACCCCAAAGCAGGTTAACAGTTTTTTTTTAGATTAGAGTTGGAATAGTTGTTTCAGAATAACATTTCCTAGTAAAACTGGGGGTATAGGCCTTATCATATTCATTTTATGCGCCACCTGTCCAGTCATCTTCTTTAGCATAGGAACAACTTTCGAGTTTGATATGATAGCAAAGATTGCAAGACAAAAAAATAGCCTAGTCAATAACTAAAGTATACTTTTATAAGCTGCACTGATATATCCATCTTCTTTCAAAGGAGCGGACTTGCAATGATTAATGAACAAGATGCATGAATTAAACACACAGATTTTAGCAGCCTACATAGATTTAATGGAAAGAACCACTAGGAGAGAGAGAGCAGCAACTGAATTGTTTTAATCAGTTGAAATAACAGCAATACAAGAAGTGGTAAAAACTATATTGTTGAAGGTCTCATGCTTAAGCAGAAGCCAGCAATATTGCCATTCCCTGCAATAAGGAAATGGCTGCTCAAAATTATTACTGCCACTTCAAACTCTTCGCTTATAAGCACTGTTCATGAGATTCGGAAAGACCAGGATGTAAAAGATTCAGTGCTTGAAAATCGAAAAAAAATTAACTCTAGTGGCATAATAATAAGCATCACCTGGATATCTGGGAGTGTTGGGGCAACATTTATTAGCACAAGTTTGGTAGCTTCAAATATCCCAGTTCGCAAGCCGTGGCTGAAATGTCAATAGAGAAAGGTGAGCTAGTAGGCAAGTAGTTGCTACTCATCAAAAGTCTGGAAGAGAAAAAATAATAATAACCTTGTAAACTGTCCCCAAATTGCAGGAATTGAACCCCTATACAATCCTCGAACTCCAACTTGTGGAAGCTTTGAAATTATTTCTGGGAAGGCCAATGTTGAAGCTTGCACCCGAGTCTAAGAGAATATCAACACAACAGATCATGAAAACAATCATGAGAAGACCTAACATCAGCAATAATGGAAAACCACAGATATATATATATATATATATATATATATATATATATATATATATATATATAAGGATGAACAAAAGCAAATTAAGATTATATTGCTCAATTTAACGTTGCATCTATATGCTACAATACTTAGTTGTCTGAATTATATTATCTGAAGTCCTCTTTTTTTCACCTTTTGAAAGTCTAATACAAGGCTATTATAAGTAAAAGACGAGATACTGACAGAAAGCAGATGCTAACTTAAGTGGAAAAGCTATGTAGTATTTAATCATGAATATCCCCCTAAATTACCAATAGTCAATGTTTCTATAATTGGTCAAATGTTTCTAGTTGCATTAGAGACAAAAAAAGTGCACAAAATTACACTGAATAGTTTACCTTTATTGTATCAACAGGGTGCATAAGAGAACAAGAGAGTGCACATGAAAGACCCCCGGCCAATGCAGATCGTAAAACGCTTCCAGCAGGTATTTCCACGGGTGGGGCAACAGCAACAACAGTTGCTGCTTCAAACCATATATTCCTGTATGTATTAGGAGGAGAAGCCAACATCAGTTAGACATAATCCAGTAAATTACACAATTTCATTCTGATCAAATGGAGGTAAGCCTACAGTAAATGATGTAAATGAGCTTGCCCAAAATTTATGTAATAGCTCTGAATAAAAGAGCACAAACATCTTACCTGGGATCATCTTGAAGTCGATCAGAAGGCAACAAAAGCATAAAATTACGAAAATGCCCATAAGAAATAGATTCTTCTGTATCAGCATTCAGAAATCGCATCATAGCAACAGCATTGTCTTCATTCACTGGAAGTCCAGAATTTTTTAGTGATGCCAATATTTCACTCTTTTGCAGGGTCCCAGACTTGCTTAAACACAGAGAAGTGTAAGCACGCAGAATTGTTGGTTCCTTCTGTTCCATCAAGGACAAAAATTGTTTCCACCCAAATGATTTTGAGAACAAGTGACTTCTAGCACGCTGCATGAATTCCCGGGCATATCTCTGGGGCAGTTTTCTCTTTCTCAATGCGATTTCAAGATCTTCCAAATTCACTTGACCATCACCATCTCTGTCAAGTTCCTCAAAGAATCTTCTTCCTATAAGAATGTGAGGGTGCAAATAAGAGCAACATTTCGGATGAAAGATACAGAAGGATTGGTATAATTAGAAATCCATTTGAAGGTAAGCAATTCTCTTTTTTGCCTATCTTTCTACCCTATCTGGAGGGTAAAAAAATAACAGTTGCATCTACTAACTGTTCTGTTTGTCAAACAAGATCTCCTTTTCCAGTGAAGCACATTCCATAAGCACAAATGAATATATCAGCTCCATTCAGCTGATATTGTGTAAACTTTGAAATAAACAAATACGTGCTCCTCATCTAAAAGGCCACAACACTAGCAAACTGTATGCTCAGCAATATTTCATACACACATATTTCATTTTCCATTGAAACAAGCAGGAATAGAACATAAAACCAATACAGGATTGATTCCCTAAGGAGATGAAAAACCATCCCTAAGGAGATGAAAAACCATACCTTCAGCCTCTGTGTATCTAAAGAAATCCTGGACAGAGAATAGCTTTTTCTTGTCAGGATAGTCTTTAGAAGATCGACCAAGTTGTGGCACAAGCTCAATTAGCTCCGTCAATGAAACAGTAGATAATGTGGATCTCAAACGCTCTACATTTGATAGCGGAATGCTCAGTAACCCACTTGCTAGATTCTGTGGTGAACTACTCCCTGTGTCCTCAGCGCTGTTGGTAGGTGCACTACTTGCACCATCATCACCCTCTTCATTAACTGAAGAGGATACTCCAACTATACTTGATGGCACACCACCCACTCTCGCAAAACTCAAATTTCCCAAAACCCCATCTACATACACCTTTTGACCTTCCCAGATACTTATGATTGCCCTCAAATGATCAAACTGGGAGTATGCTGGAGGTGAGGTTGAACAATCATTTTCACAACCCTTGATATCTCTTTCCTGTAAACCCAGATCAAACTTCTGTAGATTCTGAGCCAATTGGTCAAATAGAAACCCTATAAAGCATTCGAGGGACACATGTTTCCCCTCCTTACCCTTCTCACTCACATTCTGGTACCCTTTAAAAGATTGACCCTTTGATTTCCTTTGCTTCATTTCACCCGAAACCATAGCTTTCGACCCATTTTTGGACGAGTGCAAATACTCTTTATCCTCGTCACCTACTTTCTGAAACCGTTTCTTGTTCATCTTAAATGGACCAGGAAATGCCTGAACCAAACCATTAACCAACAAAGACAAAGTCATGGCAAACCGCAAACAATTTACACAAGACCCGTCTCCATTACTCATTTCCTTCTCTTTCAAGACTTTCTTCGGAAGCCCAGCCTTATTATCACCTCCATTTCTATGCCCACCTTCCAAATTCATAGAAAACATCCCCAACAAACTCCTAATAGGGAACTTAATAGATAAAAATCCTTTCTTTTTCTCTTCATTAACCACACCCTGCCTATTCTCACTATTTCCAAGACTAACACTCTTATTTTCCACAGTAAAGATAGAAACTTTCCTGCTATTATCAGTAACTAGATCATGGGTTGCCTTATCATCATTCTTTGAAACCCCCCAACAAGTTTCAAGATCTTTAGCAGCTTTCCGAATCCCGAGTTCAAGTGGTGAAAGTGCATCTTTGACCACTTGAATTGAATTCATAAAAGACTCCATTGGATCATTTGTAGACAACATTACTCCAAAATCACAACACCCAAATTACAAAAATTCAATATTTTTACTCTCCCAGTTCTTATATGCGCCTTACCGATTTCAAATCTCAACAACAATTCTGATAAAAACAGTAGAAATAAAATTGAACCAAGAAAAGCACATAATTGAATAAAACGGAAGAACTAGGCGCGGTAAATGTACAGTGAACTGGACCAGATTGCTGCGAGATCCATTGAAAAGGTCTTAAAGGTTATCTGAATCTGAGACTGCAAGGGCCCAGGTATACGGACAGGTAAACGGCAGTGTTGTGCCCATTTTTGCATTTTCTTCGCTTTCTTGATAAACAAAGGTTGGAAATGAGAGGGGGGTTTTTATATACAGTGAAAGTTCAGTTTTTTTTGTGAGAGAAAAATAAACTGTGGAAATTTTTTTGGACTTTTAGAGATAATAAAGTGCCAGAAAAGATTCGTGGATTTATTTCTTAAAAGAAATAGAAAGAATTCGGTGGCGGAGGAAGAAGAGGAAGAGTAGGCCTCTGGTTTGGTTTTTTTATTATAATTATTGTTGTTTTTTGTTCCGATTTTTGTGAATTAAAGTGAAGAGGAAATTACCACTGCTGTATTTGTTTGTTTTTCTATTTGTTTCTTTGGACAATGAAAGATCGAAAAATGCATAGAAGCTGACGTGAGAACCAAGTAGGCGGAACTTGGATCTTGGGTTCTGAGATGGTAAATTTAAAGTTTGTTTGGTATAATTGTTTTTTTAATTTAAAATATATTAAAATAATATTTTTTAAAATTTATTTTTAATAGAAGCATATTAAAATAATTTAAAAATATATAAAAAATAATCTAACACAAAGAAAAAATAAAAAAATTATTTTTTTCAAAAATACTTTCAAAACACAAAACAAACAAGCTTTTAAAAATTATTTTAATTGCAGTGTAACTTGTATTTTATAATTTTTTTAAATTATTAAAATTAATTTTTTATGTTTCTAGATTGTTTGTTAAAAATAATTTTTTAAAAAAATATATTATTTTAATATATTTTTGAAATAAAAATATTTTAAAAAATAATTATTATTACATTTTCAAACACCCTGAATATATTTTTATTGAATATTAATCTATTTTTTGATGCGTTTTATAAAAAAATCAAATTAATATATCTTTTTAATTTTTAATTTTAATATAATAATATTAAAAAAAAACATTTTAATATATTTTAAATAAAAAAATATTTTATACTATAATATCAATCAAACGCTTAACGTGCTACTCTGCTGCTAGTCCGATGCCTGTCCACCATTCACAGACTTTTGTGCATGAGGCAAGTTATCTATTTTTATGTTGATGAATATTTAAAATATACAAGGAGTAATTGCTAAATTGCCGAAAAAGATTCAGATCATATGTATTTTTTTTAATTATTATTATTATTATTATTATTTTTGCATTGCTCTCTCCCGTAAACCATATATAATTTAATTCGAAACGCACTGTGCTGCGCTGGGGACGCAGCTTGTAGAGTGAAAATGTTTTTTTTACGACCAAGTAATGTTGCATTTAGTTGCTTTTTCAAAAAAAATTTCTAAAAAAGATGTAATTAATGATATTCTTAAATTAACTAAGAACTTGCATGTCACGAGGCTTGATTTACACTTGGGATCATAATCAGATAATCCATCTCATAAAAGCATTGAAAATTTGCAATGACACTTGATATTTCGTGTAATAAAAAAAAGTTGCCTTTCATACAAGAATGACAGAGAATTTTTTTTTTAAAAAAAAAAAAAGTAGAAAGACAGGCGGAAAAAAAAAAACTAACAGAAAGGCAGAGAGAAGCAAAAAAAAAAAGAATTATGAAATTAAAAAATTCAATAAAAAGACTGAATTTAATGAAATCTTATTTTTCAAATTTATTTGAGTGTTAAAAACTGAATTTCATAATAGAATTTGATATGTAAAAAGACTACAAAAGTAAATTAGATGTTAACATGCACCTTTTATTTATAATTCATAAAAAGAGATATTTAAATATTAAAACTAATATTTTTAAAATATCCATCAAACATAAAATGAAGGTAACAAGGATAACATAAAAAACAAAATAAATTAAATTTTATCTATTTTAAATATATAAATTTAATTTATTTATTAATTAAATTCAGATCAAATATCACGATTAAATTTAATTATAATAAAAAATTAGTTTCAGGTAACCTAACAGAACGTTGATAGTTACCGAACACCGTAAAAGTTTTTAAAGCTCGTGTCTGAATGGTAACTTCAAAGAAGATCGTTGATTGAGAGATGAACGGAAAAGCGTGTGTGAGTGTGTAATTTTTATTTTTTCTTTAATAATGACTTAACAGTTAGCATGAATTACAACCTTTTCTTTTTGCTTACTCGGTGGCACATTCCTTGAAGCTATTAGTACACGACAGAACTGCATAATAAGATAGTTTGAAAAACAGATGGAACTTCTGTTTTTTATTAACAGATTTTGGTGTTTTTTCTTGTTTATTATATCCTCTTTTCCTGAGACTTGCTGGTGTGCTTTCTTGTTGGTCCTTTTCTACATCAATTACTTTTTCATGCAGTTTGCGGACGACCTTGTGTGTTTGTTTCAAGAGTGCGGTTGTGGCTTGTGGGGTTGTATATGCTGCAGCTCGTAGATTCCAAGTACCTCTTCCTGAAAATTCACCATGGTGGAAAGCATTCGATGCAGAGAAATATGGGATTGATGAAGTTTGTAAGTTTTGGCTCATCTGTATAGCCTTCCTAAGGCACAGTATGTATCAGTCTGCAAGGATGGAGATTTTTCTTCTTCTTACAAGTCGTCAGATTCACAACTGCAGCCAGTTCCAAAGGTGGGTCACCTTTTCTTTTACTTCATTTGTTTCTAAATTCGAATTTTGAAATTTTTTGTTTCTTACAATGTCTGCAATTGTCATCCTGTCATCAAAGGCTGTTGTTTTCAGGATGGAGCGTGGTGGATTGCCTAATGATGGAGAAAGTATTGCTGTTGTTTTCAGAAAATAAAGCAACCTCGTGTAGTGATCAGAAAAGGGATGAGAACTGCAAACATTGTAGATATTTTCTGCAAATTCATCAGAGACAGGGATGCTTCATCATATAAACCAAATAACTGAAATACGAACTTCCATGGAGTGGCCTCCCTGCTAATAATGATTCAATTGAAGCAAAGGCAGCTCCAAGTGGGAGTGTTGAATCTGGTGGATCCAAGGACCTAACAAAGGTTGCCTCAGAAATGCTAAAGGAACATAAGAAGAGTGATTATAAATCCAAAGCCCCCTGAGGTAGAGGCAAGAGAGGAGCTCGTTCCAAGATCGAGGTCTCATGAGCACAGAATTACTGAAGCAAGCGGTGACAGGATCAGGGAGAGAGACAGGGACAGTGAGAGGGGGGGGGAGAGGGATAGGGATAGGATAGAGGCCCAGGATCACGATAGGGGCAGAGATTCTGTCGGGGAAAGAGAGCGAGATGAAATTGAAAGAGACAGGGATAGAGCTAAGGATCGAGGTCATCCTCGTTCAAAGGATAGAGGAAGAGAATCAGGTTAGCTCCGAAGTTCCTTTTTTTCCAAATGATACACTAAATTTGGAGGTTAGCTCAAACAACTTTGGAATTTAGAAACTTTAAGTGCTCTCGGAACACATTTCTAATAATATATGATCTTCTAATCTGAATGCAGGGCACTCGGAGAAATCAAGGCATCATTCATCACACGGTGCGTCTTTTAACTTTCCTTCCGAGGTTCATCTTTTTTCTTTCGTGCACGTGTGTGGCAGTCCTCTTATCAGCGACTATTTTGCATTTTTAGATCCTTGTTACCACAGTTTCTCCTATTCATCAAGAGATCGAGAAGGATCGATATGGGCATTAGTCATATGCTTGAACTGCCCGTTGGCTTGTGCATGCATGCATTTCCTATCACTTCCAACTCCCGAGAGATATATGTACCAGCACGGACTACAAAGACACTACCTGTATATATTAACATGGTTGTTTTACATATTTCGTCTGCGTTCCTTTGTGAGGAGGGAAGGAAGAAGAAGAAACATCATGTTAGGACAGGAACAAAAATTAAAAAACACCGAGTTCCATTTTGCTAGTTCCCTCAACACTATCCGCTCTGCACTTGAAACTGGGCCTTTCTGTGCAAATCTTTTTTAACCCTTTCTTGTAAGTTATAAGGTGATCACGTCATGGTGGTTTGGCTAACCACACCATTTGAAGAGGAGGGGATGCTGGTGCTGGTGCTGGTGCTGGGCTGCTCTCTTGAACTTGCTTCTACAGGTATATTAAATTGGAGGAGAATAGCATGACATGTGATGCCATCAATGCAACCACAAAAAACATGCCGCTGTATTAAATTCGGTGTCTGCCGGGATCTCGAAAAGATAACACTTGTTTCCAGAGAAGGTGTTATCTCTATCCATTTCTTGGGTCTTTGTCATGTAGATAATAGTGTTTTTTATTTAAAAATATATTAAAATAATATTTTTTTATATTTTTAAAATTATTTTTAAAATCAATGTTTTAAAATAATAATAAAAATTAAATATTAAAAAAAAAAAAAGGATATTCGTTACGTGGATTAGGCAGAGAATAACTATGATGAATGCGTTTGCCACAAGTTAAGAAAGATCTTATACCTTTACCCTCTACACGAATGAGCAAGATGGGACCTTTTAAAAAAATGTTAGTAACTCGGCTGCTGGTGCAAAGGTATATTTAAAAATACAAACATATATTTTTTAACAATTTTAGAATAAATTTCTATATCTCCAAAATAAAAAATATATAAACGTTTTTTCTTTATTTTCATTATTTCCATCTCATTTATTTTAAAAGGGTAATCAAAATAGTAATCAAATTCTGTCCTAAAATAAATAGACAATAAACAAATTAAATGTACAAAATAAGCAAGGGCCTGGTGAATGGCCGGTAAGCCGATCTGTAAAATAATCTCAATGTCGTTTTCCGGCTACCATCAACCAAAAACAATCTTCTTTTCAAGTTGCATCCTTCTATTTCTCACCAATTTTTTTATTTTAATTAAAAAGAGGTAATTAAGTGATCTCCAGCTTGCATGGATCAAGAGGATCCTAC
>Ga0325410_1002793_pt1 | contig 19605 bp, 6 predicted proteins | sample PopdelMetagenome_16_FD_206182 | JGI IMG/M metagenome (GOLD analysis project Ga0325410, IMG submission 206182) | Populus deltoides microbial communities from Bellville, Georgia, United States - Xylem-PdIQD-R3 | ecosystem: Host-associated > Plants > Phyllosphere > Stem > Wood/Secondary xylem... | reverse complement strand
TGACTTTTCCAACCGTTACTGTTTGACTTTTCCTATTGTTACTGTTTGACTTTTCCAACCGTTACTGTTTGACTTTCAACTGTTACTGTTTGATTTACAATTGTTACTGTCTGAACACTCATCAGATTTTTAACTATATCTAAAGTTCTAAAACTCCATTTTAACTGAGATTGATCTCGTTAGAAAACTAAGACACGAGGCTACTAGTTCTCTTAGGGAGGAGAACCCAATTTTGCCTCCAAGATAGTCAAAATTGTTCATTTACTAATTAGTCCTACTGCCCTACATAATCAGTCACAACTCAGTCTCAGTTGGTAACCCATAACTGGAGTTCTACATTTCCAAATTGAGCAAGACCAGTTTCCTTCATTAGCTAACATTTAAATCTACAATTTCTATGGGGAACCCGATCCTAGTCCCCTCATCCTCCTACCCGAAATCTCATCGAAAGCTAGGAGACAAGTCTGTCCAGATTCATCTCCCCCTCCCCTTCACACAATACTTTCATAAACTACATACCACACACATGAATTAACTTAATCTCAACAATAAGTACTTTTTCCCTAATTTAAGTCTAAGAACTCTAACCTATGATTCAATATCAAGGCATCAATTCTTCATCGAATTCAAAAAATGAATTTTTTTAAGATCATGTTTAGAATACCTTAACCGGTACAAATTAAGATTTTGATCTTCAACCAGTTGAAGATTTTCAACTCCCTCCTTTCTTTTCTTCTTGTTCAAATTCCCTCCTGTCTTTTCTTCTTATTCAATTTCTTGGTAATCCTTTGCTCTCAAGTGTTTATCCCATCTTTAAGCTCTTAATCTTGGATGGATTCTTGAAATTTTAGTGTTTCTCTCTTGATTTATCGAGAATGGGTATAAAACTCCCTATTTTCTCTCCTTATGGTTCCTACCGATTGTCTTGGTGAGGAGAGAGTATTTATACTCTATATTTTCCCTTATTTGCATTTAGACCCCCTTTTTCCTTTAAGTGTATTATTCTCTTCAATTAAATCTAACCCTCAACAGTACCGGGTTTATTATAATGTCTCGAATTATTTCACCCGGAAATTTATATTAAATTTTTTTTGAATTTCTGTTTTTATTTAATCATATGCATGAATTCTTTCACTTTTATTTATTTATTATTTTTCCCGGGTTTTACACTAACGACGCGCGTCCATGTGCAACAAAGGATGTGTTAGATTCTATAGTAATGGACAATCATAGTACTTAGACTTAGTTGTGGCTTTCCCTTTAGTTAATAACAATAGGAAAATAGGTTTTGATCCCACTTCATGGCTACACTTGATAAGATTAAGATATATTGTTTCTATGATCTTGGGACGATATATATCTCATATTATATGCACTATAACACTTAACAATTTTACTGACAAAGTTTTTCCATCGGCATGAGATTACCATTCCGTCAGTGAAAATTTTACAGACTAATTCACCAATGGAAAGCGTCCGTTGGTATAACGTTCATCGGTAATTCCATTATTTGTCGCTAATTCTGTCGGAAAAAAAATAAATTAAAAACTGATGGCTTTACAGACATAAAATTCATGCCAAAAAAACATTCCCGTTGGAAATATACCGACAAAATTATTATGTCAGTATATTTACATCGGTGATAGTGGCATATGCAGTAATTTTTTCCCAACTCTTTGGAATATACCGATGGATTGATTTCTTATGTATTCCCATCGGATTGTGGCATATGCAGTAAAAACATTTCCAACTCTCTGTAAAATACCAACGGATTTATTCCATCTGTAATTCCGTCCGTGATAATTAAAAAGATTTTAAAACATAAAATTGTACAGAATAATTAATATAAAATTATATAGAATATTAAAAAAAGAAAATAATTAAACAAATAAAATTGTACAAAATAATTCATATAAAATTGTATAGAATAATAAAAGAAAGAAAATAATTAAACAAATAAAATTGTATAAAATTGAAATATGTAAAAATAAAATTGAATAATATAAAATCCAAATATTCATTATAATTTTATTTGTACAAATAAAAATTAAACTAGAAAAATGGCGGCGTTGGAGGAGGAGGAGGAGGCTAGTCATTCCCGGGATCATACGGTCAAAAAAGGGGCGCACACATACCACCCATCTGTGATCTCATTTCCATGACCATTTGACGGAGTTGTTCATAATCCGTCGAAAGTCACTCATATTTTTCGGTGAGATGAGTTGTGTGTTGTTGCAAGGCCACAAACTCCTGAGACTGGGTACTCGATATCGATTGAGAGCTCCCAACGATTGAGACACTACGAGCTGCCTGTAAGTTCTCGGTCGTAGTGTTGGAGAGTCCGTACACCTTATTTCTATCAGGTTCACCAGACAATCCTGCCTCCATCCATAAATCCGCATCAAAATCTAGGTGGGTTAAAGGATCATCCTCGTACCTCTCCCTCAACCGACTATTATGTCTCCTGAAAATTAAAAAAGAAATCATCAATTTCAATTCAAGAAAATAATAAATTATGAAAGAAAATGGTTAAATGAACATATCACAAAGTGTTGAGTGCAGTTGTCGACGAACTATTGCACCCCCTTTTGGCGGTATTCACTCCGCACGTGCGTCTCTATAAAAAGCTCCATTGGGCTCAGCTCACGTCCAAGAAACGTAGCCTGTAAGAAAAATAATGTTGCAAGTTAAATATATTTATAAATAACAACAAATTAATTAAATATAGATGTCATTAAAATTAATCTTACTATCCACTTCACATGTGCAATGAACAAAACGAAGCCGCTAGTGTGAGTGGTAACCGAACCATTTATTTGTCAGTTCCGGTTCTTGGCACCGGACTGTGAGTGTCGTGTGAACCGCTTAGACATCACGTCCTGGATATATTGTGCCCATATATCCTCTGGGATCTTTGGCGGCCTCAAATCCCTACGAACCACCATGTCATTCCAGCCTGGTAGAACATTATCTCTGGCGTAGTTTTTTGCTTTTTTCTATGCTTCATACCAAAAGTCACGCAACCTATATCCATGAACAAATTTTATGTGTTAATGACAAATTAGATTTTAATATATAAATTTTTTAAAAAAAATATCATATTGTTTTTTATGTTACCTAGTTGCAACATGATTCTTTTACACCCTCCTCGCAACATTGTCATTCGCGTTATCCCACTTGAATTGTTTTATGTATAAATAATTTATTGAAAATAAATCAATAATTTCAATATAACATAAAAAATAGTTAAAATTTATTAAAAATACTAACCTCAAATCTTGTAAACTATGAATCGATATAAGGTTTCTAGTTAGGATGTCTATTTGCAACAAACATGGTTCTCAAATTTGTATTTTTTTTGGTATTTTTTTTAAATAAAAATAAAAAGGAAACGGAAACAGAAAAATAATCACCAAAAAAATTGAAACTGTTACCTTATTAACATATCGATGAGGCCACTTCTTTTGAGTGGAATTGAAAACTCCAGGACGATCAATTTATCAGATTGGGTAAGATTTTTCTGTTAGCTCAATTAATTGCAATTTCAAGTGTACAAATGCGGATCTGGTCGTGTGGACAAATAGACAGGTAAATTATATAGTGAAGATGACTTGTCTCGTGAGTGTAAATTTAACTTGTGAATCATTAAAAGGATTAGTCATTTTATTTCTGATTAAATCGACTACTAGCTACGTTAAACTGTAATTGACTAATTGTTACTATATATATTTATCTTCTCATAAAAAGAAATATAGTCTTCTTACTTTAAAAATAAAAAAAAAACAATACCCAGTTCTGATGGCTGAATTTGAAATAAACTAGCTATTTAATATGTGCTATGTCAAAAGTCAGATATTCTTTTTCCTACTAAAAAAAATTTATATGTTCAAGCTTTTATGACGTGTTTTTGTACATAAAAAAGTTCTAAGTGTAAATCGAAAAACTTATGCATACAAGTAATCAAATAAATCAAGAGCTATGTGTTTTAATAAATAAAAGAGAAAAAGTCATTAACGATAAATGAAGACGAAAATGGAAAAATTGAGAGATATATATAGATCAATATATTTAATCCCACAACATGGGCTTTTGAACCGGTTGTTTAATGACTTTATTTATCAAAATTAAATTTTTATTTAATTAAATGATAATAGCAAAAGAAACATATGAAATTGATTGAATAAAATAAAAAGAAAAAAAATATTATGTAAGGTTACATATAGAAATATTTATCCAAATATAAATATTTTTTATTGATATAAAACATAAAAAAATTACAGATTAATTAGAATAATCTCTTCAAAAATTAAATGCATACAAAATAACTAAAAAATAACCACTATTTAAAAGAGGTTAAAAATAAAATAAAAGAGAGAAGAGGTATTAAAGAATTGTTTTTAAAATGAATTAAAAATTATCTTGAAAAAATACATATAAAAAAAGGCATTAATTAAAAAAACAAATTTAGAAGGAAAAAAAAAGGAAAACACCAAAAGCTGTTGGGTGTGGCAAGTCAGGCTAGCGCATTTGGCTCATTAAATATTTATTGCATACATGTCATCAAACCAATTTTTTTTAAAATAAATTAAGTCAGGTGACTCGTCCTTTATTGAGATAAACAACACCCCGTCTGATTTTGCTAAGATTCCAGCTATTGTGGCAATTAAAAAATCAAGGCTGAAGCGTTGTTTACCTACAAATTAAACTCATTTTTCAATCTATTTTTTTTATTTAAAATACCTAGAAAACACCCTATGAACCTTGATAAACTCATTCATGGCCTCAAAAAACCTAAATAATCATTCCAAAACCCGAAATCAACCTAAAATAAATAAAATTCTCAACTTATATTTGTTTTTTTAGGCACTTTCAAGGTAAAAACAACACTTAAGTTGAACTCCCTTCATCAAATGGAATCATTCGATTCAAAGATCGATCATTTTGGTGGCTGGAACCAGTGTCAAAGATATTTTTCTCTCTCTACTATTTAAATCTGGTGACTTTATCTCTCCATTCTCAAACTAAGGAATGAAAAATTAAAAAAATGATTTTTTGAACCAAAATTGATTTTTTAAAAAAAAATTCAAAAATTGAAGGGAACTTATTCTTATAATTAGTAAAGAATGAGGACTAAGTTGAACATTTTTAAAACATTCAAAAACATTACTTGCCTTCTCTATGTGTTTTATTCTATTACTTTGTCTTTTAATTTTTTCATTCCTTAACAATTTTAGCTAAATTAACCTCCAAATAGGTTCTTAAAGAGAGAATTTAAAAAAAAAACAAAAAAAATCATGGGTGTCATGACTTGCACAAGATCGAATGATGGATCTGCCTCCTGAAATGAAAGGGTTTTGGGTTTAATCATAAAATTATGATTTGAAATGTTCAGGAGTTGCTACCTAGTACTATGGTCACTAGAAAACTTAATGGTATATTAGAATATGGGTAATGGGACTAGTAACCATACATGAGGAAGATACATCATACCTAGTACACCTAACCTATTGTGAGTTGTATTATTGATTGATTGTTTTTTTCTAAGTCTTGTTTCTATTCTATGGTCCATCTAACATTTAAGAAAGGTTGTTCTCAGGAAGGAGGTCCCTATCTTATTAAGTTAAAACCTAACAATTCTAAAGTTTATATTTTAAAAGTGTATTTTTTTTTATTTTTATATATTTAATACCTGGTGTTATAACCCAATTTTTGAATTCTGAAAAAAAATCATAATAAATGAATAAATGAAAAATAAATTGAAATTTGGGTTAAGACAACATAAATTGAAACTTTGGGGACTTTAATTACTTTGGATTAGTTTAATTATTGAAATCAAGAGCTTAATTGAAGAATTAATACGTTTGGGGACTTAATTGAACTTGGAATTAGTTTAATTATTGAAATCAGGGACTCAATTGAAGAAATATCAAAGTTTGGGGTTGATTCAGGTTAAAATTGCAAGAAATTAAAGTTCAAGGACCACTTTGTAAATGGCATTAAAATACAGGGATCCAATTAGAATTTACCTAGGGGCTTGATTGCAGAACTTCAGTGACCAAACTGCAAATGGCCATTCCCATCCCAAAACAGCGTCGTTTCCAGACGAACTGCTCATTTCCCTCACGTCTCAGCTGCCTATGATTTCTCTCGCCCCCACAATGCAGGTTGTTACCGAGGCATGGACGTATGGAATTTTTTGCCTTTACAAAAGCCAGAAGAGGGAGGACTAAAAACGCAAACAGGGGACTAGAAAAAAGAGAGGGGAAAACCATAGTGAGAAGGAGAAAAACATAGAAGATAGACAGAAACAGAGAGCACTAGAAAGAAGGGGAGAGACCAGAGGAAAAACTGGTAAAAAAAAGAGAGAGGAGAGAACACAAAAAAAGAGCAAGGGAGAAGAGAATAGAAACAAAACATAGAAAAAAGAACAACCTAGGGAGAGAGGAGACACAGACAAGGAGGAACTAACAGAGCAAACCAACACAGAAACAGGGAAGCAAAACAACCAAAAAAATAGAGAAAACACAAAGAGAGACTCGAGGAGCTAGAATAAAAGAACAAAAAGGAGAAGACAAAATGGAAGGGAAGCCAGACGCAGAGAGTGTCATCCTAGTTTTGATACGGGATAATAAATAAAAGACTTAAAGCATAAAAGAAATAAGCTTTTAAAGAAAGAAGAAAACAAAGGAAGAGAAGAATAAGGATTGGCGATATGCAAAATCTATAATATTTTTAATTAATCATCAAAACTCCTCTAACATTTAGAAAAGTAGGATATAAATATTAAAACCCTAACTAAAACAAGTAATTGGGTTGATGACTGACTAAATAAAATACCCAACAATAATTAAATCAAACCCAAAAAATAAAGCCAAATTAATAAATCTCAACTAAAAGTTCATATAAATTAAACTCATAAACAGAAGCTAAAGCCCAATCTCTCAATAATTTGGACTATCCTCCATTGTCTATGATCATACACAAGCGTAAATAATGTTTCGGGTTCGGTGTCCCCACCAATTCTCATGGGGTTGGAAGAACTTGACCTTGTCGAGTATAGGTCAAGGTGACTCTGATAACACTCTCAAAGATAAGGATCAAGCTGTTGTGATGTCTCTCTGATAATCCAAGTATAGCCTGAATTTGGTCGTCGAGCCTATATACTGGGATTTTTTAAGTTCATCATCTCTGGTAAAAACAACTTGTGCATTCAAAGTAGCATTAATATGTTCCTTTTATGCCAAAGATATGGATAATGAGGTAGGGGTATCAAAAGAAGCATCAGGGATATGTTGTGTTTTATAAATAATGAGGTCCTTTATGTTAAAAGTAAAGCTAATATCAAAGTTTGGTGGCAATTTCATGATATAAATATTTGATTCAATCATTTGCAACACTTTAAATGGTCTAGCACTGCTTACTTGTAATTTATGATTGGTTTCCAAAGGACATCGTTCAGGTCTAATTTGTATCATGAAATAATCTTCAACATTAAATGCATCATGATACTTAAGTAAATCAGCTCGAAATTTGTATTGTTCATTATTTGCTTGAATTTGTTTCATGATCTCAACATGGAAACTATAAACTATACATGCTAACAACTCAATTAACCTAAACATCCTATCGTGAGGAGATATGGGAAGGTGTTCCATAGGCTTCTTGAGTTTGTAAGTATGAACACTAAATGATTAGGGGTGTAGAAGGAGACAAACATTGTTTGAAACCTGTGTAGATATGGTATGGACACAACCAAGTAAACTAGGATTATCTTCATCTTCCTCATCACATGCATAAGGTAAGGGGTTAGGAAGCTAAACATATGATGTGTTGGACACTAAGCATGTGGGGTGAGAAACCAGGTAGTTTCAGAGGACTAATATCATGAGACTCTTCTAAGACTATAATTATCTCTTTAGGCGATTGCATTAAAGAGTTTCTAAAACTTTCTCTACTATTAAAGCAGACATATCAGACTCTTTCTTAACCTCATTCTTAAGCTTACGTGGACTTATTATGTTAAGTCCTTCTTCTTGCACATCCTCGTCATCTAGGTCATTAAAATCTTCAAGATTAGGCTCATATACTTTAACACTACAATCTTCCTCTTTACCTATATCTTTACATTTTTGGATGACTAAGGGTTCAGAGGTGCAATCTAAGGAGATGTGATCAAAACCTAGACAATTAGTACACTTAACCCTTGAACTCACCTTAGACACTTCATTGACAACTCGTTTGCCCTTAACTTTCTTATAAAGTTAGGAGCTACTAGGATTAGGTCTGTGAGGTGGAGCACCTAACAAAGAATCACTACTTTTGAATTGGGACCTAATAGGGATACCATAAGGGTCTTGACGATTCATCCACTGATTCTTCATAACTAACTTATAGTCTTGAACTAAGGTACAAGCTTGGTCAAGGATAGATACACCTTGAAATACAACTTCTCTTCCAAGATCATCATTCAAGCCTTTACGAAATCTACACAAAGTCATGGCTTCGTTCTCATTTATGGCACATCTCATCATGTAATCGTTAAATTATGTTATATACTCATTGATAGACTTATTTCCTTGCCTTAGATTGTTCCATTAGTCTAAGAGTTTATTCCTATAAGACTTGGGTAAGTACTTCTCCTAAATTTTTGTCTTATTTTGATCCAATCAGTTATAGGAGGTTTACCTCGCATCTCTAAACAATCCTCAACATCTCTCGAATAAGTTTTGGCTTCACCAATGAGTATCATCTTAGCAAAGCTAACTTTCCTATTATTAGACAAGTTATGTCACTTAAAGATTTGATCCATATCACGAATCCACATATCAAATATCCAAGGGTCATGATGACCGTCAAAAGTGAGGGCTTCTATTTTGTTAGGACTCGTGACACAAAAGCATGCAACACTCACTTATAAATGAAATTGAGATCACAAATGGTTCTTGCAAGTGAAATCACAATACAAAATAAAGTTAATCCCATATTTTTTATGTGAAGATTAATCAAGAACAAAATACACCAATAAATTTTAAGCATGCAATGCTAGACCTTTAACTGTAAATGATTAATAAAATACAATGTCACAAGTAAGAACTCATAATTATCAAATACAACAAGATACTAGATATCAATGATGAAAGAGGTTGATGAATAAAAATTAACAATTAAAAAAATGCAAAGTGAGAACTATTTTTTTATATGATTTCGTTTTTATTTTGGTTTTTTTAGGCACAAAAGTAGTATTAATGATAACTCTAAATGACAATTGCAAAACCGAAAAAAGGTAAAATTCAATAAATCAAAAGATAGAGGAGCTAGAACTTGCTGCCGTTGACATGGCTAACAGGCTAACATAGACTGGATGATGTGATGGGGTGTGATGATGTGGAAGTAAAGGATGACATGGTGGATTGGTGACGTGTGTGATTATGCTGACGTGGCGTCATGGTGCTGCAATAGCGGGTGACATGGCTGTGTTAATTAATTTTGCCTCAAATGTCTTCTGTGTTACAATTGCTGAGTTTCCTTCTTGTTGTTTGCTGGCGGCAAGGCATGAATGCTAATATGTTGATACTGCTGTTTAGGCGTTGTTAGGGCTGAAGGACCAGATGTGGTGGCTGCGGCTGGAGGGTGCGATTTGGTAGTGGCTGCGGCTAGTGCTACTGCTGGAAGGTGTGATTTAGTGGTGGCTGCGACAGATGGTTTCTAACGCTGATTTGGGTTGCTGAAGACAAAGATCTGTTATGGCGGCATTGCGAGACTGTGGAGATAGTAATTCAGTGTGGCTCTATAGGCTTTTTGTGGCGAGGAGTGGTGGCTGGATGTCCGATCTGCCGATGGTGGGGACAGGATGAAATTGGTTGATGTGCCGGCGCCGACGAAGATCTACTGCTGCTGGTGTGGGCGACCTGATGTGGTTGCGGGTTGTTGACTACAGTAAATTGACGTGTACCTATGGATTGATGTGGTGGTATTGGCTATGATCAGCGTTTTCTAGATTGCTGCGTTTTGATGATGAATAATGAACAATGTTTTTTTTATCGGGACAATAGGACTTTTTTAAAAAAAGATCAAACCGGATCTAGGTTAGGGTTAAGCATAAACATGTAGATCGTTTAATTATAAGAACAATTAAAAGCCAGGTTCTGATACCAAATTTGATGCAGGACAATAAACAAAAGACTTAAAGCATAAAAGAAATAACCTTTTAGAGAAAGAAGAAAGCAAATGAAAAGAAGAATACGGATCGGAGATATGCAAAATCTACAATATTTTTAATTAATCATCAAAACTCCTCTAACATTTAGAAAAGTAGGATATAAATACTAAAACACTAACTGGAACAAGTGATTGGGCTTATGATCAACTAAATAAAATACCCAATAATAATTAAATCAAACTGAACAAATAAAGCCAAATTAATAAACCTCAACTAAAAGTTTATATAAATTAAACCCAAAAACATAAGCTAAAGCCCAATCTCTCAATGGTTTGGGCTATCCTCCATCGTCTATGATCATACACGTGTGTAAATAATATTTCAGGTTCGGTGTCCCACTACAAGATTTACCAGTTTTACCGACGGAATTTTTCCGTCGGTGTAAGACACATATTCCGTCGGTAATTAATTTACCGATGACGTCACCGACGGAAATGCTCCGTCGATGAATCCTTTATCGGTAATTTTTTATCCGTCAGAAATAAAAAAAATTTACCCGCTTCATTTCATCGGTATATCCCTCGGTAATAATATTTTTTATTACCAATGGATTTACCGTCGGAATTACCGATGGAAATTCCATCGGTAATTCCGTCGGTAATTATTTAAAAAAATTAAAAACAAATCATTTTATAAAATTATAAAATAATTAAATTAACATAAATCAACACTGTATAAAAATCCTATAAATAAATCAACTAAAAATTAATCTCATATGAAAAAAAAAATCTCACAACAACATTTATACAATTATTAAGAACAAAAACAATGAAAAATAAAATAAAAAACAAATATAGTGAAAAAAATCATGAAAAAAGAAGAAAAATCTTACCTTAATGTAGTTGCAAGTGAAGCTAAGGAGAGAAAAAAAATTTCGTAAAGCATATTAATTAAAAAAAAACTAAGAGATAAAAGAAGAAAGAAGAAGAAGACATACCCAAGCATGGAGAAAAAGAGAAGAAGATGAGGAGAGAAAAGAAGAGAAAGAAATAGATATTGATGTTTTTTACATATAGTGAAGAAGAAGAAGAAGAAGAAGAAGAAGAAGTAAAAGTAGAAGAATAAGAAGAAGAAGTAGAAGAAGAAGAAGAAGAAGAAATAAGTCTGTCTCTTGTGAAATAAGGGATTCGGGCTTTTTATTGGAGCATGTTAGCAACGGATTTACCGATGGATAATTGAATATTAATATTTTTTAATTATTCCGTTGGTAATTCCATCAGTATTATTTAATACAAAGTTTTCAGAAAACTGCCAACAATTACCGACGATTTTTCAGTCTGTCGGTGATTCCGTCTGTAATATTTAAATGAAAATTTTAAATCAATTGATTTTTTTCAGAAAACCGCCAAATAACACCAACGACTTTTCAATCCATCGGTGATTTTGTCCGTAAAGAACAACAATTAACAGTGCAATTGGAAAGTGAACAGTTTTGGAGCTCTTTGGAAAATACCGACAGATTTTGTCTATCGGTGATTCCCTTTGTAATTGACATGATGAACAGTGCAAACAAGTTTACTAACGGATTTATCGACGGATTTTACCGACAGAATAACTTCGGTTGGTAATTCCGTTGGTAAGTCCTGACACATCATCATTTTTTTAGCTTTGTTTTAATTTTTTTGTCCCTCCGTAATTCCCTCGGTATATACCGAGGGACTATGTTCGTCGGTAAAATCCCTTAAAAATTTACCGACAGAAATATTCCCTCGGTATTTCCGTTTGTATTTATTAGTTTTCTGGTAGTGTCCCCACCAAGTTTCTTCCTAGAATTCTAACGACGAGCTTCGGAAAGGCTTCGCTTAGAAACGCCAACACAGGTAAGTGCTTTTCATTTTCCCCCGCTTTACAATTTCAGTTCACTTACACTATGCACCTTGAATTTTAATTATTCTCCCATTGTTTATGCACGCATGATTTAGTTCACGGGTGCCTCCTGCTGACCAGCCAGGTCACTGGCCTGGGCTAATGACCAAGCTGAGCCGCTGGCTCTAGACACAACTTCAAAAAAAAATATAAAAAATATGTATGCTTTGATTTCAATTTCTTTTATTTTTTTATTTATTGATGTCAGAGTCAGGAATACCATATATTGTCAGAGTCAGGAACACCAGAGTTGAAAGTATCCGTAGTTGAACATTCACTGATGTTAGAGTCAGTAATATTACAAGTAGACCATCATAACATAAATCATCAAACTCTTAGCAATTTAAGATAAAATCAGCAATGCAGCTTATCTCAGGTAGGATGCTTAAGGGGTGATAATATATTCCTTTTTGCGTAACTAGTCTCGTACCATAGAATCTCTGTCAACCAGTTAGGGTTCCTAGTGAATATAATACTATGTGATGAATCTTTAAACAAGACCTTTTCCCCCAAGAATAAGATGTCAAAAAATATTTTTTTGTAAATTTGAAATTTTTAAAGGTCACCGCGATGTCGGTGCAACACCTAAGAATATACTTTACAGTGTTATTTTATACCTCAAGTTGTTACCTATTTTTGGACCTCACATAAATATACAAAAAAAAATACAAAATACAAAAAAGTTTTTGATTTGAAGGAACATGAAGAATGTCTAGAAAATTTTCAAAGATTAGTTGAGGAGAATCAAAATACCTAATTGCAAGAAAATTTTGTTTTTGAAGTCAATTTAAGCTTCGATTTGAAGAAATTAAAGTCTGAAAGTCAAATTGAAATTTTAAAGAATTAATTTGGTCAATCAGGGGCTTAATTGCATAAATATTGAAGTTTGATAAGTAATTAAAGACTTGATTGAAGAAATACAAAACCAAGAACCAAACCAAAAAAGGCACGTGAATGCAGGGGTCAAAATTAATCAAATCCGAGCCCAGATTGAAGAAATTGAATGTTTGATAGTCGATTGAGGGTTAATTTGCATAAATTAGGAACTAAAGATCTAATTGAAAAAGAAGCTAAACTTTGGGGTTGACAATTGAGTTTGACAAGGGTGAAATAGCATAAAAATTAAAAGTTGAGAGACAATTGTCGTCGGGTGCGCGCGCCGCGACGTCATTTGGTGACGGTAGATGCTCTTTGTTGTGCCTCCTGTTGAGGTGTGGTGTTGGAAAAGGTTTTTGGATTTAATCATAAAATTATGATTAATGTTCAGGAGTCGCCACCTAGTATTATGGTCATTGGGAACCTATGGTCTGAGAGAGTCTGGGTAAGGGACCGGTTGTGCAGAGGGAACACGCATCATCCCCAGTGCACCCTACCTAAGGTAGGCTGCATTGTTATTTGATTGTTTTTCTAGGTCGGGTTTCTATTCATTGGTCTTTTTTAAGTTTCAAGACAGATCTCTCTTCATGAAGGAGTCTCTACCTTATCGTGTTAAATTCTAACCGTTCTAAAGTCTGAATTTTAGCATTGCATTTATTTGCACCTTGTATCTTTAATATCTGAGGGTGTATTTTATCATATAATTTTACACCCCACAAATATTAAAGTCTACATCTAGACCCTAAAAAACGGTTGGAAAAAGGTTTTTGATATTTTCGCCAAGCCCTAATGGATGATCATAAACTAGTTATGATATCCATTTTTTTAAAAAAAAAATGAGAAAGATGCAATTTCTTACTGAAAATATGCATTGAAATTTTTTAGGATTTGGCCATGTGTATGAAAACAATTTTTTTAAAAAAGGGAAATTAATTTAAAAGTTTTTGAAATTTAAAAAAAATGTTTTGAATTTTTTATGAAATATTTCGGAGAAAACTAGGTATTTTAATACTGGATTTGTATTTTAAAGTGTAAATATACAACCCGATATTATGGAAAATTGGTAGAAAAATATTTGAGAAAATCACAATTTTTTGAAAGGATGTTTCTGAAATTTTTTGTTTTTAATTTTATATATAATATTATATATACATATATATTAATTAATTAAATATTATTAAAACATGTGGGCTGGGCCGGCCCGGATAACTGGGCCAAGCACATACCCAGAAACAGGTGGGTTGATATCGGCCGAAAATAATTGGGCCGAACTCGGCCCAACATATTCTTCTTCTTCTTTTCTTTAATTTTGGGGATGGGCTGGACCCAGCCTAGCCAACTGAGCTGGGCTAAGACAGGTCCAGCCCAAAGTAACTTAGTCACTGGTATAGCCCAGTGATTAAGTTGCATGAAAGAGTGCAACGTGAATTATATCACAATGACTAAGTTGCATGAAAGAGTGCAACGTGAATTATAATTCATGTTCCACTGTTTGCATGTAGTGGTAGCAGAGAAGGGAGGAAGAAGAAGAAGAGAGGAGGGAGGCTTACTTGGCGTTGAGGGAGTTGGCGACCTGACTGGGGGCGCTTGGTGCGACTAGAGGTGGTAAGGCTGGCGGCTGGCTCTTGTTGCAGCTGGGAGAAGAAGAAGCAGAGGCTTGCAAAGGAGAGGGGAAGCTCACGGTTGGAACTGTTGGAGTGGGTGAGGAGAGAGTTAGTGCCCTAGCTTCCATTGGGAAGGACAAAAGCTTCTGGGCGAGATGATTGTTACTACTACTGCTGTGGTCGTGATGGCAGAAAAAAAAGAGTTTTACAGAGGAGAGAGAGAAATGGTGCAATCACCACATGAGATGGTTTGATGGCTACTTGAGGTGAAGATGATGGTGAGAAGACAGGTGATGAGGGTGGTGGTGGCTGAAGGCCACAACGGAGAGAGAAAGAAGAGAGAGAACCGGTTGCAGAAAAACTAGGCAGAGGAGGCTGGTTTTCGGCCAACTTTTTGTTCGACTTCCTTCCTCCTTAGACCCTAACATCCACCTCTATTTATAGGCGGTGGAAAAGGGCAATCTTGTCTACATTGATAAAAAATTTCAACCCTTGATTCAGTTGGGAAGGATCCCAACCGTTGGTTCAAAGTAGGCATGGTGCACTGTCAAATCTGCAGCTGCAGGCTGCCTGAGTTGGCATCTTTGGGGTGGTGCCACGTTTGGTTCTTTGCCAGTGAGCCGGTGAGGACCATACCCAGACATAGAGAGATGTCTGCTGATTTATTTCGTGCAGGTTTTGTAAAATTTGGTGAACGTTAGATAGATTAAATACAGTTGCAAAGTAGATAATCAGACCAGCTTTTCAAAAAGAAAAAAAATGAAGAAGATAATGAACAGTGCAGAACAACGCGTCGTCTGACCTCTCTCTCTCTCTTTTTTCTTTTCTCTATTTGTTTTTAAAAAATGAAATGGCATCGTTTCATGTTTGAATTAGGGAATTCTCTGAAGTTCAAAGTAGTCTTCCAGCTTTCAATTTTGTGCAATTGTACCCCTAATTGACGCTAAATTTATTATTTAATGCAATTACACCCTTGTCGAACTTCAATTAGAACCCTAGATTTACGCGCCTTCTGCACATTGATCCTTGGTCTTGGATTATGCAATTTAACACCTAATTGACCATTAAACTTTCAATTGTCTTCAATTTAACCCCCGATTTTTGTCAATTAGGCCCTTATAGTCCGGCGCCTTTTGCAGATTGGTCCTTGGCTGTGAATTTCTTCAATTTAACCACTAATTGACCCCAAAACTTCAATTTCTTTGCAATTAGGCCCCTAATTTCAATCAATTAACTTGGTAAAAATTAAATTTGGTCTCTTAGTCTCTTAAAATTCCAATCCTCTCAATTAAGCCCAAATTAGGCCCCCAAACTTAATTTTTCACCAATTAAGCCCCAAATAAAATTAATTTGACCCATTTAAAGTATAATTAAGTCCTTGCACTTAATTAAATCCTTCAATTGGACCCAAATTAATTCTTAAACATAATTAAAATTCAATTTGGCCTATGATTAAATCAAGTTGGCCTATTAAAAAATTAATTATGTCCTTGGACTTAAATTGTTTTATGCAAATTCGTCCAATAATCATTTAATTTGACCTTGAATTTGCATTTTTCTTCATTTTTGAGCATGATGGGGAAAAATTAGGCCTTGAATTTCCTCCAAAAATTGCAACTTGATTTTTCCCTATTTTTGTAGTCCTCCTTGATCTGCTTTCTCCATATTGCCAACCTTTATTTTATTTATTTTATTTTTATTTTCAAAAAAAAGTGAATTTTAGGGAACAATCCAGAGTTGGGTTATGACAACAATCATGGGTGTAATTAATTGAATAAAAAAAGACTAAATTGAAATTTATTAAAATCCCAAGTTAAAAACCCTAATTTTTAGGATTTAGCCTAAATGACACGTCGTTTGGCCAATAAAATTTGATCTTATATATTCAATTAACATTTATACCATAAATTTAACAATAACAATTAAAATTCAACCAACACAATAAAACATTATTGCAATGTAGACAAAAAAAATAGAAAAAAATAAATAAAAGCTTTACGAATGAAAAATACTTACCTTAATGGCGTGCTTAATTTTAGAGTTTATTTATGTGTGATAAAAAAAAAACTTACCTTAATGGCGTGCTTAATTTTAGAGTTTATTTATGTGTGATAAAAAAACAAAAAAATGAAAATATATTGTTAATAAACCAAAAAAAAGAAGAAAAATAAGAAGAAAATAATTCAAAAGATTCACCACACATACCTTTTAATCGATTTGAGGAGGAAGAGTGAGGAGAGGATTGCAAAAATGAGAGGAAAAAAAAACTTCAGGCGTCCTCGTTGGGTTTGGATACCATGTTTTTACAAACAAAATATTCAATAATATTATTTTTAATTAATTTGTCGGTGATTTCCTTGGTAAAATCACCTTGAAATTTTCATTTCGCACTAAAATTCTCAAAAACCCTTTATATTTTTGGCAGTTCGTCCGTGATTCCTTAGGTAAAAAAGTAAATAGTACATTAATTAACAAGGTATTAGAATTCACAATCCGTTAGTAATTTCCTCGGGAACCTAACACTCAATAATTGCCATCACCGACATGAGAAGGGAAACAATTCCCTTCACCTCTTGAATACACCGAAGGACACGATCCATTAGTGTTTTGAACAGTATTTCCCTTGGCGTTGTTGATTGTGAACAATGTTAGGGAGAAGGGGAACAGTTTCCTTCGCCTGTAGAATACACTGACGCTTTGTGTCCATCGATGTGCAGCATAGTAAATAGTGCACTAGGGAGGGCAATAGTTCCCATCACCTCTGGAATACACAGACAATTTGTGTCTATCAGTGTTTCCATCGGTATGCTACAAAATGAACAATGCACTTGGGAGGGGAATATTTCCCTTTGCCTCTGGAATACACCGATGGATACAAACCGTCGGTGTTTCCATCGGTGACTGCACAATGAATGATGCCAAATTGTTTCTGTATTCCCCATCTATTCATCCTGCAAATACTTGAATTAAAAGTTGTTCGCACAACATAATATCAGAAGTTTACATAACAATAATAAAATAAATACTTCTTTGTTAAGAATTAATCGGTGTCCGCTAGAGCTCAGAACAACATTCAACTTCTCTATGCCAACATCAACAAAAATATTATTGAAGACGTGAAAATTTGATTTTTTTGCCATGTAAATCGATGGAGTAACTCGATATAGATCAACAAACTCACTTACTTGAGAGATATCATCTATGACACTTAAGTCATCGTTCTCATCTTGAACAACCTCAACATGACCCCTGAGTTCGGTTTTCAATACGGATAACAAATCAACTATTGAATGATCCTTTCTAAAGGAAGGGGTGATTAATTCTTAGTCACCGATGGATGTTGAAAAATATGGAGGGGTTTTTGAAATTTTTAGTGTGAAATGAAAATTTTAAAGTGAAGTTACTAAGGGAATCACCAAAGAAATAATTTAAAATAATAATATTTAATAGTTCATCGGTGATCCCCTTGGTAAAACGTAGTATAAAACCCAATGAGAGCACCAGAACTTCATTTTTTTCTCTCAATCTCACAATCACTCTCACTCTCTCAAATCCTATGCTCAAATTTGTAATAAATGTAGTAGAAATTAAGGTTTTTTTTTCTCTCAACACGATTAACAGGTATGTTGATTAATACTTAAAAATGCATTTTTATCAAGGTTTTATATCATCATTTTGCACTTGAAGTATCAATAACTCCTTAACTAAAGCATGTTTTATAATAACATATCCAATAATATAAGATACCTTTAATTTATGGTAAATGTTCATCTTAAATGCAGGCCTATCACATAAATGAAAGAATTGATTGATGAGTTGAAGTACTGAAATCGAAAGGACAAAGAGATGGCCAAACTTAGAAAAGAGATGTTGGTGCAGTCCAAACTGGAACACTGTTCGGTAATCGGGTCATATCTGGAGCTGTAGATCTCGGATTTAGGTCTGTCTTACCTTTTGAAATAATGTGTGACGCTAGTGATTATGCCGTGGGTGCTGTCTTGGGACAATGAAAAGATAAGAAAGCCTATGTGATTTACTATGCAAGTAAAACTTTAAATAGTGCTCAAATGAATTACACCACCACTAAAAAAGAATTACTTGCAGTAGTATTTGCATGTGAAAAATTCAGGTCTTATCTTGTTGGCTCACTTGTTGTTTTTAGTGATCATGCAGCATTGAAATATCTTCTTTCTAAGAAAAATTCTAAGGATAGATTGGTTCGGTGGATTTTGTTACTTCATGAATTTCATATCACAATAAAAAACATGAAAGGCACCGAAAATGTTGTCGCAGATCACTTGTCAAGATTGACAATAGATTCAAGATCTGACATCACACCAATCGATGACTACTTTCCTGACGAATCTTTATTTTTTATCTCTACAATGCCTTGGTATGCTAATATTGTTAATTTTCTTGTTTCGGGACAATTGCTGGCTCATTGGAGTACCCAAGACAAAAAAAAGTTCTTGAACAAAGTAAAGAACTTTTATTGGGATGACCCTTATTTATTCAAATATTGTCCTGATCAAATATTTCAAAGATGCATTCCTGACAATGAGGTAAGTAGTGTCATTAAATTTTGTCATTCTGAGGAATGTGAAGGTCATTTCTCATCAAGAAAGACCACTGCAAAAATCTTACAAAGTGGATTTTACTGGCCCACCATGTTCAAGGACTCACATGCATTCTGCAAGACTTGTGAAAATTGTCAAAAGTTGGGATCTATTTCAAAATGTCACATGTTGCCTTTAAATCCTATTCTTGTCATTGAGATCTTTGACTGTTGGGGTATAGATTTCATGGGTCCATTTCCTCCATCATTTGGTTTCTTGTACATATTAGTCGCAGTAGATTATGTTTCAAAATGGATAGAGGCAATTTCAAGTCGAAAAAATGACCACAAAACAGTGATAAAGTTCTTAAAAGAAAATATTTTGAGTCGATTTGGAATCCCTCGAGCCATGATAAGTGATGGTGGAACACATTTCTGCAACAAGCCATTTGAGTCTTTAATGAAGAAATATGGAATCACACACA
>Ga0325410_1002792_pt1 | contig 19608 bp, 13 predicted proteins | sample PopdelMetagenome_16_FD_206182 | JGI IMG/M metagenome (GOLD analysis project Ga0325410, IMG submission 206182) | Populus deltoides microbial communities from Bellville, Georgia, United States - Xylem-PdIQD-R3 | ecosystem: Host-associated > Plants > Phyllosphere > Stem > Wood/Secondary xylem... | reverse complement strand
TCAAAATATTTTTTGTGATGAGATATTTTTTTTTCCTACGCTAGAAACCAAAAGTACTAAATAAATATGATACAAATGTTCATGATACATGAAAGTCTGCCTAAAGGGAATGTGCAAAGCGAATAAAGCCAAACAGGTACGGTGAAAATAATTAGAAAAATTTACCTACGTTTGTCAAATTGACAATCATGCTAATATATGGTTGTTCTATCTCGATTGATAAGACAATATTGTTCTTAAAATTGATAGTCTACCCGATAATTTAGAAGGTATTTGAAATCAATTCTCAACAGTAAAATTCAATTATAGTATTTAATTTAAATTTAATTAATAAATAAATTGAATTCCTATATTTTTAAAAAATAAAATTTAATTTACTTTATTTTCTATATAACCCTTATTACCTTCATTTTATTTTTTAAAAGTCTTGAAAAAAGGGTTAAATATGTATTTTGAAGTAATTAATTTTAATATTATATTTTCTCCTTTTGAAATTGTAAATAAGAGTGGTTCACCTCTAATTCCTTTTATTTACTTTTGTAACATTTTTAAAGATTAAATTTTATTTAAAATTCAATTCTCAACACTTAAGGTTACAAATATGAGATTTTATTAAAATCCCTGGATTGAATTCAATTCATAAGTTTACAAACATGCTATTAAAGAATCAAATGTTAGGCCTTTTTCTTGATAATGATATCACTGGTACTATTGATAAGATTTCGATAAGATAAATCCAATAACATCAAGGAATATCATTAACGGTGACCATAGCGTGCTCTAGGAGCCGTTCAAAGGCAAATAAGCCTCAATCCATTTGAATTACTCGATATTTTTTCAACGACACTAATTGTGTCATCATCAGAGTTTTGGTGTGTCTGTAGTGTCATTTTCTTTCTTTCCTTGTTTTTTTTTTCCTCTTCTTTTTTTATTGTACGTTGTGTCAATTTATTTTTAGAATTTAAAAGAGTCCTGTATCGAGTGGCAAATATCATTTATGATTCTCTAACTTATGTTATTTTTTGAAATATTTTGTTGTGGTGTGTTATTTTATCAAAAAAAAAAAATTTAAAGTGCTAAAAACAAAAAAAAAAAACTCCTTTTATGTCCCACCTGATAATTAGCTCATATCACAAGTGACAATTCTTTAAAGAAGTTTTGGCAAATACTCACGTCCCCAATTTATTGTTCAGCAAGCCTTTTCTGACCTTGAGATCTTTTTGTGTTTTTTACCGGCTGGTTGAGAACTGGGATTTTACGGTGAAATTTCAAAAATTGACTATTGAAAAGAGGAAGTTACAAATGAATGGCCTAGATCATCTCATCAGTTGATCATGAGGCCTTTGTGTTAGGGTATCTTTCCTAGCGGGACCCATAAAAATCTTGAGTACCAAACCTCTTGCGTGTGTGAGAAATTCATGGCTTTGCTGCGAATTCCTGTCTAGGTGTTTGATGGTCTTCACGGGCTCTTCTACTCGAGAATCCCAAGTAGGTATCTGACAGCAGCAATGATACTAACGTCCACTTGCCTTTGTTTGGCAGAGAAAACACCAAGTTGCATGCGAGTATTTTTCTGTCATCAGCTGTTTTAGCTTGCATTTACCTTCTTCTATTCATTTATTATATATTTTTCTATTTTAAAAATATTCTTAAAAAATTTAAAATTTTTTTATTAGCTTCAAATTAATATTTTTAAATTATTTTGATACGGTGATATAAAAAAAATTTTAAAAATAAAAAAATATTATTTTAATGTATTTTCAAGTAAAAAATATTTTTAAAAGCAATCGTAACCTTACTTTTAAATACCTCGTGATCACATGTTTTATGATTGTTTTTCGAGTATTTCAATTTCAAACGAGCGACCGGGAAGGATAATTCTTCGACCTATCAAGCCATAGATATATTGATTTAGAGATATTTCTGCTATCGCTTCTCAGGACCGAAAAAGTTTTTTCCTCTTCATCAACATTCCACTGTAGAAGGTAAACGCTCCCAGAACAGATTAATATGGTATTATTTTCTGTTAACATGCTATTACAAACAGCATATTTATTAGAATCTAAATTTCTATGCTCGTGCATTACTTTCTGGATTATCGATGTCATCTTGATTGCATCCGCTTTACCTGTTCTTCTCATTCTCATGCGCAATTCTTTCTGGCCAAGGCATTTTTTTGCCCTGGGCATGCTTAGAATATGCACCAGAGTCTGGTTTTCAAACATTATGTGCCGAGATTAGAATTCAGAGTAGGAGAAATTAAAGTTGTCGTTGCGCCTGTGCATTCACCATGCTTAAAAAAATCCAACTAATGAGGCCAATTAATGATGGAATAGACAAAGTTCTGATTGGGATTTCAATAGCTATGTAGTGCGGTCCACTTAGCTTTCAGATGATCAATCTTTTATATTGCTATAGCTTTTTTCCACTCTAAACATGCACTAAGAGTATGTCTGGGAGGATAATTATAGTTATTTTTTAAAGTATGTTTTACTTGAAAATATATTAAAATAATATATATTTTTTATTTTTAAAAATTAATTTTAATATCAGCGCATCAAAATAATTTAAAAACACCATAAATATATTAATTTAAAGCAAAAAAAAAATTTAAACTTTTTTAAAAATACTTTTGAAACACAAAAACTAAAAGGATCTAAGGCTGCCGCCTCTAGCAGCCATAGTAACAGTGCCGTGGCACATGCCAGGGTTTGGCGTAAAGCTTCACTTTGTGTTTTTTTATATAAAAAAATAATTTTTTTATTCAATTAAATTTTTAAATTTTATTTTATTTTTTTAACATGCTTTTTAAAGATATAAAATATTATTTTAATATATTTTTTAATAAAAACATTAAAAAATAATAATTCACAATGGTAAACACTAACTGCGAATAATGGTGTGCCACTCATGATAGGGATAAACTCCACATCTATCAGTATACGTCAACCATTTGGATGGTACAAATGGTCTATTTTTTGTCAAGTCCATGGACATTTGGCCCCCCCTTGAGAGAAGCATTCCTCCATGCTCCGGGTCTCCTTTTAAGCTGTAAGAAAAAGATGATTTAAGAAATCCTGAATTTCCTAATTAATCTCAAATCAATTTTTATTTATTTATTAATATTGTATTGTTTGGCCTAAGTGTTTAATTATACAAGAAGTAGAGTCCTTAGTAATTTCCCCTTGCAAATCAATTGATTATATATATATATATATATATATATATATATTATTTATTGCTAACACGAGATGTATATATGTTGGATTTGAGTTGAGAATTAATGAATGCTCATGAGGAGATAAATTCAAAACCAAATATTCATATTATAATTTTTTTAGGAATTTAAATTCCTGACAACTACTGTAATGCTTTTATATTTAAAAAAAATATAAAAATTTATTTTTAAGATGATAAAGAAGTTATTTCTAGAAACTACAAAAACCTCTCTATCTAAAGATTTTAACATTTAAGGGGTTATATTCTCTATGATTTAACAATTGATTTTGAGTTTTTGTGGTGTGATTTTATCCGGATGAGCTTTTATAAACTCTATTTATGAAATAACTTGTATTTACTCAACAATTTCTCCTACTAGAAATTATTGGGTATTATTGTCTTCAATAGAGCGGGTGGCATGATGGCAAGTAGATTTCTACTCGTCAGATCAGCTGGCTTCTAATAATTGCAGAATGTCAGCCGATATATTAGATATATCTGTGGTGTTTTGAAAATATAATAGGAGTTATTTTTCTGAGTATTTTTTATTTAAAAATATATTAAAATAAAATTTTTTAAAATGAATATTATTTTTTATATTAGGATATTATTTTGATGTGAAAATATTAAAAAAATATTAATTTAAAGTAAAAAAATTAATTTTTTTTAAATATTTTTAAAATATAAAAACAAATAGAAATATGATCGTTAGCCTTTTCTCTTTTCTCTGTGGGGATTGGACGAGAAATAAATTCCAATCAACAATCTCGTCTCCTCCTTGTCCTTGGTGCTTTCTGAAAAATGGTCACTGTCTAAAAGCGCGGTTTTTCCTGTTCTCCCCCGGAAATGTTTTTTTCCCCGCGTGTTTCCTCTCTCCAGGGCTAATTCTTGATTTTTTTTTTATTATTCTGAATATAGATATTCAGATACGCCAGCTAATTTTATAAATTTTAAAATTAATAATCGTATAAATCTTCTAGAAAAACTTATAAATATTAAAAAAGTCATGATTTTGTAGCACCTCTACTAGGTGGGGGCAGCTGGACACCACTCACTTAGGTAAGCACTTTTAGAGCATGTATTTAGCCTGTGGCTGGCCAGGACACCGTCATTGCCTTTTTATTGGGTCCATTATAAGTTCATGATTGAATCCTTGCCTTGGTGGAAAACGATATTATTTCTAGCCATCAGTTGGCCGCTTACGTTTAGTAATCTATGTTTACATGCAACCGCTTTAAGCTATTGGTGCGGTATGGTTACTTCTACTACTTCTCAACAGTTTAATAATCTTTTCGGCTGTGGATCTGGGGGTTGAAGTTGACATCATTTTAATTAGAGAGGTGAAAATAGTAATTAAGTTTTTCAGGAGTTAAAAATTAAGTTTGTGCGTCCATCTTCTTCTTCAGAAGATTAGTCGTAGAATCTAAACTTAAAAATCACCACACCAATCTCTTAGATTTATAATTCTAGCCGTCAAAGTTTCAACATTTTGTAATAGAAATACATTAATCATGCATATAAAATAGTTGGAAATAAATCCTGCAATGAAACTCGCTTGGGTAAGCAGCAGGAAACTCGGAGGAATTTCCTCTCAACTACTGAATTAAAAAACGAATAGGAAATCTTTAAAGGGATTGATTCATGGAATAGGAAATCAATTTTTTTTTGGATTATTTTAAAAAAATAATATCATCTTGGTAAAAAAAGATAAAAAATAGACCAACTTAAACCAATCCTGGAATCAAATCACTGTTACATGTGAAAATCATGCGTCATAATTTTTCCATGCATAAAACTTGCCATGGTACTTGTGCTAGTTCCTTTATAGCAAAGTTTTTTCTTGTGTATTTCTCAATAAACAATAAATTATGGAGTTGTAAGGATGCTAGGAAATATTAATGCACCCATTTGCTTAATTGCTTTAACGCGAAGTCTGGAGACTTTTTCCTGAATTAAATAACATGATTACTTGTTCAGAGACGTTGGATTGAAGGGTTTCATTGGAGTGTTTAGTTGAATAAATAATTAGGTTAATTTAATTGGATGATCTTCAAACAACAGTTTGATCTTTACATTAAAACTCTTGTTATTTTGGTTTTGGGTATCCAATTAGATTGTGTGTGTGGCACAATATAATTTGTGCAATTTTGAGTGAAAAAGAAAAAAATGATGGCACCTCTGATTAATTTTTTATGTAATAATAATAATAATTTTGTCCCACAAGTTTTTTTATAAAATTTATTACTTTTTACCAATGAACCTGCAGTAAATTTGCTTTTACTTTTTTCGAAAACGAGAATAATATAATAAATATCATCAATAATAAATCTACGCATAATTTCTCTATTTAAGGCAATAGAATTTCTTGGTTGCTAATAATGCAAGAAATTACTAAAAATGTTGTTGCAAATAAATAGGCATTATAATTACAAACCCCAACAAATAGGCATATCAATTAATCACACCAAATGATAACTGAATAAATATATATGTGTGTGTGTATATATATATATATTGAATTTTTCTTTCTTTTTGTTTAAAACTATTTTCTTAATCTTTAGCGTTGATTGTTTAAATAATGAATACTTATCCAATTCTTAGGTCAATATTACTCATTAATCTGTATCATCTTTATCTCTAACAAAATATTTTACATAATTAATACTAAAATATTAGTTAATATCTATCAATGTAGAAGCTATAATATGTTACTTATCGTGGTAAATGATATTTCCTTAAAAATCAGACCTCAAATTTTTAATTAATCACATACCTTTTGACTGTATAAAAGATTGTGTATTATTTTTTTAAAAAAACACAATCCTTGCATGGCTTCTGAATCTTGATGCACCCTATAAAGCTTGCACGGGGATTTTGTGCTCCCCCTCGTTTTTCTTTCTCCCATCTCTCTCTCTCTCTCTCTACTTGAAACCCATCTTTATAAATTCAAATATAGCTTCACAATTGAGTGAAAAGATCAATCTTTTTCACCGAATCCTTGTTTTTTTTTTTTTGTAATCCCCGAAAGTCTGGTGCCAACTGTCAAGCTACTTCTTATATTGCCTGCCTAGGTGGGTTCTTGATGTCGTTCTTGTTTGAGTTGTAATTCATGTTTTGTGTTTGGAATATCTTGGTTTCTTTTTAACTTGCGTTTGTGTTTTTAAGCTCAACTTGATTTTCAAGTTGGAGGAAGTGTTTTGTAGTATTTCTGTTCATGCAATGTATTTGCCTTTTCAACTGAGTGAAAATAAACAAAGAGAGCTCTGTTTTTGTGTGCTAAATTGAATTGCTTCTGTGGATCTTATGATTCTTCTTGTCCGCGCTTTGCCAATCTGTCAGTCTTGCTTTCATGAACTGGAAAAAAGGGTGGTGATGCTTTTTTGGATATTTGAGGTTTATTTTTTGAATGAGAAGGTTCAAATATTTGGGCTTAAATAGCTAGGATTTTTTTTGTAGACCCCATTTTTGTTGTTTCAGTGCTATTCTGTGGATCCCATTCTCTGTTTTATCTCTTTCTCGTTGCCCTTATGTCATTTTGTGTTTGTCTTGTTTGATGAATATGCAAAAGATGCTCATGCCATTTATTTCAGCCCGATAATTGGATTTTATACAGCCGTAGAAATGTGTTTCACTCTGTTTTTTAAGATGTGACAATGATTTGATGTAGTTCTCTTAGTGTCTTACTTACTAGGACTGAAATTTTTGTGTGGCTTATAGGGATTACTGAGCACTTAATTTACTTTCAAACAAAAATGTAGGAGATTCAATTGCTCTGAAAACACCATTATCCCATCAAATTGTTGATTGGAGGTTGGGTTACTAAAGTTGTGAGCGTATGCCTGGAAACCAGTACAACGGTAACTCTACCCTTAACTCAGGTCGTGTCGGACGGCTCTTAAAGATAAGAGAGCAAAGGAGAAGTATCAGGTCTGCCTATTCAAATGAGGTAACTGATAACCATAGAGGAACTGAACAATGTGAAAATGATTTGCGCACGCGAGAAGGTGACAGCTTAAACAATTCATTTATCGAACAATACTTGGAAGGTGCTATCGCAGAGGGATATGAAAAGCTGGATGTCAGGCCTTTAAGGCAACGGCTGTTGGTGGTAGCTAATAGACTACCTGTATCTGCAGTTAGAAGAGGTGAAGACTCATGGTCTTTGGAGATAAGTGCTGGGGGCTTAGTCACTGCTCTTCTAGGTATGCAATTACATTGATTTTTGTTATAACCATTTGATGGAATGGAGAATAACAATACATGTAGTGGACCCCAAAGTAATTGAGACTAATAATACTCGAGTTGGGTTTGTCATTGAAATTATTCATTCTTACTGTTCAGGCTTTTGTATCTCCTCTGATTTGTTCTACTTAATTCTGTATTTTATCTTTGTTGCATTTTCTCATTCCTCTTGTGATCATGTACCTGATGTGTTTCGGACAACGTTACCGAAGGTGTAAAGGAGTTTGAGGCGAAATGGATTGGTTGGGCTGGAGTTAATGTGCCAGATGAAGTTGGCCAGAAGGCGCTTACTGAAGCTTTGGCTGAAAAGGTAAAACTTTCTGTGCCTGAAACCTTTTGAACTTAACAAATCGAAAGTTTCTGATTCTCTCGTCTTCTTCAATTATTGCAGAGGTGTATTCCGGTATTCCTTGACGAAGAGATTGTTCATCAATATTATAATGGCTACTGCAACAATATATTGTGGCCACTCTTTCATTACCTTGGGCTTCCACAAGAAGATCGACTTGCCACGACCAGAAGTTTCCAGTCTCAGTTTGCTGCATATAAGAAGGCAAACCAAATGTTTGCTGATGTGGTGAATCAGCACTATGAGGAGGGTGATGTTGTCTGGTGCCATGATTACCATTTGATGTACCTCCCAAAATGCCTTAAGGAATACAATAATAATATGAAAGTTGGTTGGTTTCTCCACACACCCTTTCCTTCTTCTGAAATCCATAGGACGCTGCCATCTCGATCAGACCTACTACGTTCTGTTCTTGCAGCCGATTTAGTTGGGTAAGTTTCACTTATGTAATGCAAGTCTCTTAAATCATATATAGCATTCCATTTTAGCTTTGCTAGCATTGTTGATACGGTTAAACATTGACAAGGGAAAATGGCTGGATTTGTAAATTGTTTGAAATTCACTTAAACTAGAATGGTTCATTCATTCATCATTTCCATATTTTGCACCCTCCACCTGAGTTAGTATCTCTTGTGTTCACTGTACACGTAATTAATGTAGGGGACTTTATTTCTGTTCCTCTTCTGAACTCCCTTGTCTATTTAGAGACAAGTGCGACTGAAACCTAATGATCCAATGAGATTCCTTGTTTGTTTTTTTTGTGGCAGGCCAACAAAAAGTTGAAGTGCATTTAGGCTTGAAATCATCAGATTGAACTTTATCTGAGTTTTGGTAGTTACAGTTAATGAGGGAAGCTAGAGGAAAATTAGTAATTTAGGAAAGGATTCCATAAATAACTGACTGCTCTGAACATTTTGATGTAGGGTCTTTAAATCTAGCATTATTGAATGAAATATGGAGTGGCTCTGTGTCCAGGGTTTGTATAGGTAGGAATCTAGAACTAGGGTTATCTTTAGTTTGACATTAAATCATTTGGTTTTAGAGGCCACTCTTGGTTGTTGAATATAACAGGAATTTTGCTTTCAAACTCACTAATATTTTTTTGATACTGCAAATTAATTTCATGGTAACATGAATAGGACCCCTTTTCCTTTTGGTTCTTTTGTTTTGCTTCAGATGTAAGAGCATCTTTGCAGTATTTGCTAAGACTTATTATTACTCACGACTTTAACTTAACATGTTAATTTTTCCTCAGGTTTCACACCTATGACTATGCAAGACATTTTGTTAGTGCTTGTACTCGTATTCTTGGGCTAGAGGGCACACCTGAAGGCGTTGAGGATCAAGGGAGGCTGACTCGAGTTGCTGCGGTATGTTTGAGTAGAATTATTCATTTGAATTCCCCTTGCCTTTTTTCACTGAGTCACTCCTTACTTTCTGGTGTTGCACCACAGCATGAGCAAATAAGGTTCTACTCCTGTTATGATAATCATGCTCTTTCATCTTCTTGTAATCAGTTTCCCATTGGGATAGACTCAGATCGGTTCATAAGAGCTCTTGAACTCACTCAAGTCCAGGAACACATCAAAGAACTGAAGGAAAGATTTGCTGGCCGAAAGGTAGATCTGATCTTTACTTGATTAAGTTCTTCATTTTCTAAAATATGGTAGTTGAAACCTATAAGTTTTTCAATTATGAACCTGACATTATTGCATGAGTATATGATTTGAAGTACTTGAAACATATGTAATAGGCATGATATGGGATCTCTGATTTTTGTTGGCCATGGAAACTTGGAGAACCTCCAGTGCCAGCTGCCAAATCATACATAATTTGAATTTCTGTTTTATTTCATGTCAGTTGAATTTTGTTTCTCATGAACACTTGAACAGTCAGTTCTCTTACTAAAGTATTTGAGGGGAAAAAAGAAGAAAAGAAGAAGATGGTCAGCTGTTTTTGACCCATATTTTTTAAAATGATTAACTAGCTCCAGGCTCCAGCACCAAGACTAGCATATTCTGAAATGAGCACTACTCCATAAGAATCTCATGGTCATTTGTTCTGATCTTTATAGAATTAAACCTTCATGTAATTATCTTACGTCTTTTAACTTTTAAGGTTTAGGTTCTCTCACGCTGTCAACTTCACTGTCATCCCTTTTTTCTCACAAACCATGTCATTAGATTATATTCTACTATCTCATTCCTGCTGAAATTATTATAATTAACAGGTAATGCTAGGTGTTGACCGCCTTGATATGATTAAAGGAATTCCACAGAAGATTCTTGCATTTGAAAAATTTCTCGAGGAGAATTCCGTCTGGCGTGATAAAGTTGTTCTACTGCAGATTGCTGTGCCAACAAGAACAGATGTTCCTGAGTGTATGATTTCTAACACCCTTGATACAGTTCCATAAATGACATTAGTCATCATCATGTTGGCATTTCAAACTGACTGTACTGTGGAATTTATGTCTTTAAGAGTTATGTTGTCCCATATGCCGAAACAATATATGCTACGAAAGAAAAGGTCTGGGAATCAAGTTGGATCTTCGCTCCTAAGCACTGGTTGTGTCCTATGTGTACAAAAATGTTCCAAATTGCACTGCTTATGTTACTATTTTTTCCTAAATGATAGAAGCTACATTTATATTTTTCTGGTTTTTTCTTTTTCAATTTTTCTCTATAGTGGAGGTCACTGTAAATTGAACCTAAGGTCTCTATGGAAATCCTCACCTCAGGCCTTACAACTAGAGTTAGCTCGAGCCTTCAGCTGCCACTCAAAAGGAAAATGAGGAATGTGAACATGAAAGCTGGATCTCAACTCTTGAGCATGCCATCATACCACAATTACATGAGGTTTTTGCCCATTGCGAGTTACGTGCAAAATATTGAGTTGGGGTCCATTGATTTAGCTACCCTAATAAATTGGACATATTAAATGCCATTTCAGGAATTATTTACTCACATGCCCTTATATTTTCGTATTTTTTTTTCATACAATCTGTTCTCACTTTTTGAAGGAAAATGTCAGAAAAATTAATTTTAAAAAAGTTAGAAAAAAATGAAAATTTCATTTTCAAAAATTAAAACAAAAACTTGAAAAGCCAAGGAAAATCTCAAAAAGATATATAAAAAAAGGGTCTTGCTTGATGCGGGTTTTCAAAATTTTCACTTGTTTTCAATGTTTTTTTATATTTTTTATGATTTAGTTCATTTTTATATTGGGATGTTCCAAGTTCTTAATTTCCTAGTTTTTTCAATTCTATTCTTTATTTTTCATTTCTTTTTTTATTTTCTAGGTTTTCCTAGTTCTATTAACTTTTAAAATTAATTTATAATTTTTTTTATGTTTCTTTGTTTTTTTCTTCTTTGGTTTGAGGGCATTATTTTTCAAAATTAGAAAAATGACATGAGAGAAAACATTAATATACAAGAGACATAGGAGAGAAAAAAATGCATGAGAGAATGCTCCCAAATATATATAATGGTAGATAGAGATACTATCTTTATTGAGTTGTTGATCTTAGGTGCTTATAGAAGTTAGTAACACCTACGAGATAACTCAAGATTTTCTAGTTTAGTAATAGTTTGTGTTTTGTAGTGGTTTTTTTTGACTCTTATCTCGTTATTATTCCCTTGATAAATTCATTGGTTACTTGCAAACTGGGTTTAGATTTCCTTAATTTCATTTCTTCTGATTTGTCATTCGAGGTGCATCGATTTTTTTTTTGTCTTCTAGTGTATTTGTATCAGCAACGTTAGGCTTTATTGATTTTGATGTGCTTGTTGCTGTCTCAGCCATGATAACAAATTATTGACTCTTAGCCTTGTGTAGCATTCTAAACTGTGGCTTTTGTGCCTTCTCGAAAAAGATAAATCAGTAAGTTTTTCTTGTTATATTCACAGATCAAAAACTTACAAGCCAAGTTCATGAAATTGTTGGACGCATTAATGGCAGATTTGGAACATTAACTGCTGTTCCAATACACCACCTGGTATGTTTTTGATTTTTCAACTCAATGTTGGATTATAAATGAAAATTTTGAGGTGCATTATAGATTGCTTGTTGGCTTGACAGATTACTATTTGAAAGGAGTAAATTTATCATTGGCTGTATGTTGATCTCATTTCTAGCTTCTTGCGATACTTTTTAGAAATGAATCTCTGCTGGAAATGTACTTGTGTCTAAACCAAATACTTGAATAAAATACCTAGCCACCATAAACATTTTGCCTCATATTTGAATATAAAAATAAGAACTCTCATGCAGATCTCTGTTTCAGAAAAAAAGGATGAGCCAAAGGGCGTTTGGCCTTCATATTGAAAGGAAAATCCTGGCATACGAAGCTATAGCCAAACATAACTGAATGTTTTTACATTCTATGTCCAACTGAAGTGGAAGCCATTGAGAAAACGTTTCGAGAAAACAAAAGGATTTTATGTGGGAGAAAACAGTTTTTGTGTGCGAAGTTTTTTTCAGGTCTCAACAAAACAATACAGTATGGGGGCAAAAAAAGAAAAAGAAAAGAAACAGATAACAAGATGCCAGTTTTTGAGCTGGGTGGTTTATAAATAAGAGGAATCTGAAGACCTCGGCTAGGTTTCTGCTTGCCTGTGGGAGATTTTATTGTAGTATTAGAACTTCTTTAAAGATTTATACTCTGCTCCTGAAAAAATGCCTTGTTTTTCTGAGTCATCTTCTAATGATTTAATCTTGCATCTGGGGATCATTAATGGGAAATTCCTGAAGCAGTTTCTTTTGTGCTTGCAGGATCGCTCTCTCGACTTCCATGCCTTGTGTGCTTTATATGCAGTTACTGGTAATTTTTTCATCCTTTAACATAGATTTTCCTACTATCTTCATTTTTTTTGGAATGTTTTTTATAGTTTTTTCTATTTCTGCATAAGATTAACCTTATTGATATTTCTGCAACTGAAAATAATGGAGCAGCCAATATCAGTGGCTCTTATTACCAATTGTCAAATATGGTTTCACTAAAAGACTCTTAATCATGATGCCCTAATTTTAACCTTTCTAGACCTGTTTTTAAGGAAATCTTATCTCTAACTTAAGCTTTTACCCACAATTGACACGTATCTTATTAAATACAGCTGGCATGTAAGAGATAAACATTCCTGTTTTGGCAACTACTATGTGGCTAAGTGCATATGGGCAGCACACAAATGTGTTTTATTGAAATATTTTTGACCTATAGATTGATCATGTGCTATAATCTTCGGATTTGGATGTTTATTTCCCTGAATTTGGTTCAGTTTCTCTTCTGAATTTATTTATTTTCCCCCCATTTCCTTTACCAGTCATTTTAAAGTTTTTAATCCTTCTTACCATTTCCACAGTAAATCTTGTTATGTGGCAATGAAGTATCAAACAGAACAAATTCTCCATCATTTAGAAGCACTGCAGATTAATTATTAATGATAAATGTAATGATAACAACAACAATAAGGACAAGGTAAAGATGGAAATGACAGCCAATATTAAAGTTCACATCCTTGCTGGTTATTCAGACTGCAGCCTATGTTTCAAACTCTTGCATCAGTTAGATGCTACCTTATTTATTGGACGGCAACAGAATCCTCATTTAAAATGATTCTTATCTGAAAAGCCTCATAGCACACATTTGTATATAATGGAATGGATGTGCAAGTGGGAGCGCGAATATTTCCTGGACAGCTGCATTTATATAAGCAGGGTTGGGAATGACTTCAAAAGCCAAATCATCAAAAAAGCTAAATAATAAGTTCTAAACTTATGAAGTGGAATGCAACTAGAATAATATCAGTTTGAGACATCAATTTGTGTTTGTGCACTGTCTGTGCTTGTGTGTGTTTAGTAGCATATCCTTTGTAAGTTGCATTCTACTTATCAAGAATTTTTACATACATATTATCAAAACCCAAGACAATGACTACGACATGATGATACTAAAATTGACATCCCTTTGGTTTTTGTTCCTGTATTCCAAACGCATTTGCATCTCTTGGATGTTAGCTCATTATTAGGACAGTATGGAGTTTGTTCAAGACATGTTCATCTGAACAACCATGTCACACACACTCTTCTAAATGGAGTGGACACATACATTTATGCATGCACTCGCACGCGTGCGCACATGTATGTATATATTTTTATGAGCAAATCTTTTTGTAAGAAGTCCTATTTGTTCACAAGTTATGTTATTTACACATTCATATTGTACTCTGCTCATCTTCACTATTTGAATATATGCCTTTCCTTATGTATTAACTGCTCTAACTGGAAATGAAGTACTTCCAAGCAGGATTTTATGCTATTGTTTAATGTTTGAGTCTCATCTTCTTATTACTTGTGAAATGCTACTCTTCCAAGAATTGACTACGAAAGTATGCCATCTGTTCTAGGGTACCACATGGTGTCAGATTTACAGTCAATTCATGAAGTTAGAAGATTTGAAATCAGACAATGTATAAATATCAAAGTGTCAGTAGAAGTCTGGAAATGCTTTCATTTTAGACTTTGGGCAAACTTCAAGAACTAGAACTTTGTCTCAGAATGTTGACAGCGTTAATCACAGTGAAAATCCACAATGTTTTCTCCTAAAAGTGGAAATCTCACTGGTTTAATAGTATTGTTATTGGAAATGGAATGAACATACAAGAAACCTGATCTGTTTTGCAGATGATAAGTTGTCATTCCCCATAATGTTTTTTCTCTCCCTTTGCAGATGTTGCTCTTGTAACTTCTTTAAGGGATGGAATGAATCTCGTCAGTTATGAGTTTGTAGCATGCCAAGATTCGAAGAAAGGTGTGCTCATTCTTAGTGAGGTAATTACAGATGAGTTGAAATGTGTGATGTCTGGATTTTATCTAAAATTTGTGATGTTGTTTATCTCTTGCAAGTGCGAAAACGTAGTTTTGTTAGTCTTCTTGTCATTTTTATGTAACTATTGGTGTATCCTTTTAATGGATCTCTTTCTTTTTATTGCCTTAACATTTTGGCTTGACATGGCTGGATCTGACACCTTCCATGATATTTGCTCATGTAGCAACAAGCAGCAACTTTCATAAACATAATCACCAATTGCTTGAAAAATAAATTTAATGTTGAAGTTAGTGAACAAAAGTTTCTTTTTCTTCCGAATAACTAATGGAGGACATATATCAATTTATCACAATTTTTTTTTTACTTCCTGTGAAATAATTTGGTAAACAATGAGACTGGAATTCCCACAAACTTCAGAGGCAGAAGACTTGGTTTTTAAATTGTAGTATATGATTTTGACTTGTGCAGGATTCCATAGTGAAGCTCTATGATTTTGATCTCAGCAATACATGTGGAGTTATTTTATCTACTGATGACCAAATACAAGCTCCATGAACACCAAACCTTGATGCTGTGTTTTTCTGCATTGATTTGGAATGAAAATCAATCATATATTATAAATTGTCAATAGCTGTATATTTGAATAATTATTATCTGTATTTTATGGATTATAATCTCCCAGTCTTAAAAAAAGCAGGCTTTTTGTATTTTTGTAGTTTGCAGGTGCAGCCCAATCTCTAGGTGCTGGAGCAATCCTTGTGAATCCTTGGAACATCACTGAAGTTGCTGATTCAATACGCCAAGCTCTAACTATGTCCCCTGAAGAAAGAGAGAAGCGACATCGCCACAACTTTGTCCATGTGACAACCCACACTGCTCAAGAATGGGCTGAAACTTTTGTGAGGTACACCTGTAGTAGCAGAAATTATCTTTGAGAAAAAGACCAAAAGTACTTGAGGTCTTAAAACCTTTTTGGACATCAGTAACTAGGTTGTTGATATTATTTTTCTATTGTAATTAGGGGGCTTATGAGTTCACAGCATGGAAGAAACCTGTTAAATGAAACCCCCTTGTGCTATCATAACCTTGTCCTAAAGAACTACCTTCTTTCTCTGATGCAATGTACACACTTATATTGTGCTTTTACGCACTTGAATTTGAGAATTTGTGTTTCATGATATTCGCTAATCTGGCTGCTTGCTTCACAGAGAAGGCTTCTTTTTTCATCTGCATAAGGTTTTGTGGGAGACCTTGCAGATTTATTCTTTAGCACCTATGAAGGAGGAGGATAGATTAAGTCTGGATAAGTGAAATTGATTTCAATATTATGGCCTTTAATCAGTTTTTTATTTTTGAATGCTGTTGGTGCATGCTAATAAATGACCATACCACATGTATATAGAGTGAAGTATAATTGGAAATAATTGATCAGTACCAATAACCTTTAAATAGTGATGAATAGACTCGTTAAGTATGTGAAAATGAAAATCTTCTGGTGTTTTTGTTTAGCAAATATTGTCAAGTATCATATTGCTAATAATCATAATTCAACTTGGAAATGTGTAGTACTGCTGTATGAAAACTTTAATATTTAATGTGGCTATTTTGATATTTTGCAGTCTTTATGAAAACAAGAATAGAAATTTCCAGCTTTTCAACTTTCATTTTGTGGTGCTAAACTTTGATTTTTGAATATTTTCCATACAGTGAACTAGATGATACAGTTATCGAGGCACAACTAAGGACCAAGCAAGTGCCACCTGCACTTCCAGAAGAAGATGCAATTAGTCGTTATTTGCAGTCTACTAATCGATTGCTCATACTAGTATGCTGCTTTTTTTACATCTATAATTACTGGTCTGCTCTTTTTAAGTTCGAAAAAAATCATTATGTCTCGGCTCAAAATAAGAAATCCTGTTACAAGTATATTTTAGACACATGCCAGAATTTGTGCGACTTTGTTCTGTTAGGAATCTAGACAATCTATTTCTAGTGAAAGAATTTTATGTCCTTCATTTTAATTTTTTTCTTTAGCCTGTTAATGGTATTCTGTGTCCCAGGTTGTAGAGGAGTATGCTGAGCCAACACTCACACACACACCAAACTAATGCAATTAAATAAAACATTAAATCACTCAAGGTTGAGCTGAAAATGAAAGTTTTAGATCTTGGAGAAAGTACCAATTTCTACCTCTATTCCATGCCTTAAAGCCTACTAGCACCGTATTAAAAATTGCATCTGAATTATGTTGAGTGAAGCAGCCTTGCAGTAATGGATAAGGTCAAATTTCTCATCTATTTTACATGGAGATCATCATGGCATCACCCATTGCCTCAATAATCAATAAATTCGTAACAAAATGAATTCATGACATGAATATTTCTGCTATTTTTCTGAACAAAGCATAACCTTGGAACATATTAAATAGGAGTTACCTGTCATATGAAACATTTGCTTTTCTTCTTTCCAGCATGATATTGAAATCCTAATGTGGATTTTGGGAAATTTTCATCATAGTTTAATATATGGTTTATGTTCCTGATTTTAATTGTTGTAAAAATGTTTCTGTGCTTGCTTTCTGCCTTCATATGATTGGTGTGTACACTACAGGGATTCAATGCAACATTGACTGAGCCAGCGGACACTCCTGGGAGAAGAGCTGATCAAATTAAAGAAATGGAACTTAAATTGCACCCAGAGTTAAAAGAATCATTGACAGCACTTTGCAGTGATCGAAAGACAACCATTGTTGTTCTCAGTGGGAGTGACCGAAAAACATTAGATGATGTATTTTCTCTATTTCACATTAATTTCCTATTTACCCTGTTATGAAAATGTCTTAACCAAGTGTTATCTCTTCCTCAGAACTTTGGGGAGTATGACATGTGGTTGGCAGCAGAACATGGAATGTTTTTGCGACTTACAAAGGGAGAATGGATGACAACAATGCCAGAACACTTAAATATGGAATGGGTTGACAGTGTGAAGGTGCTTCTGTTATAATAGTGTTCATTTTTAATTATCCCTTCTTGCCTATAGCCATATGACACATTTCACTTCTTTTCAGCATGTTTTTGAGTACTTCACAGAACGTACTCCCCGATCACATTTTGAACGCTGTGAAACATCACTTGTATGGAATTACAAGTATGCAGGTATGTGTCTTTTTGGAATTTGGACCAGCTAAATTTTGAAATTTATTTATCTCTGCTTGCTTCATTGTTGTTTTGTTCTGATATTACTATGATGGTAGATGTTGAATTTGGGAGGCTTCAAGCAAGGGATATGTTGCAACACCTCTGGACGGGCCCAATTTCAAATGCCTCTGTTGATGTGGTCCAAGGGAATCGATCAGTTGAGGTTCGAGCAGTTGGTGTTACAAAGGTAACGATATGATTGATATAGTTAAAATTATTGACACCACTAAAATTTTTCGTTGTTCTAGTACAATACTTGTTTATTCTGTATATGACAGCTTTGTATTTATTCAGGGTGCTGCTATTGATCGTATACTGGGAGAGATTGTCCATAGTAAATCCATGACAACACCAATTGATTATGTCCTATGCATTGGCCATTTTCTGGGAAAGGTAATTTCATCAACTTTAATCTCTCTAGCAATATTAAGCAGAACCTGGGAGACCAAAATCTCAATCTGATGTTGGTTTTCAAGACTTGGTCTATGTACTTGGATAAGTCGTGATCATGCTGGATTTATTTTACACATTGATTTAGCTTATAATAGGCTTATATTGTGTCATAAATGGGAATTATTGTGCATTTTATTAAGTCGGAAAACTGAAATTATTAAATAACTAATGTGATAATCATGTTGCAAAAGTTTCTTTGTTGGCAGCTTGAATAAACTTGCTTGAGGATTCAATATGAGAGCAATGACAATGCTTTCTAAATCATCTTTTTTAAAACCCTTCTTAGATTTACTTCCAAGATGTACGGAGTACCCTTTGCCCTTCAAATGGCTCATTAGCTCAAATGTCGAGCATTCATGTAAACCATTCTTTATCTCCGTGTGCATATTTCTCAAATATGGTATTGGTCATTGATAGGATGCACATAAACCTCAGATGTCAGATCTATCTGACCATCCTCTAGTCGTGCTAATCCTGCAACTGCCTTGTTCACAGAACACCTTCTGGAATTTAGTTGACTATTAACTGTTTGCAAAACCCGTTCTCAATTCAGGCCTTAAGTAAAATTATCTCATTATCATGTACTTGATCATCAGGATGAAGATGTGTACACCTTCTTTGAGCCAGAGCTCCCTTCTGATAGCTTAGCTGTTGCAAGAACTAAGCAAAATGATGGACTAAAATCGCCCATTGATAGACGACCTTCTATGAAGCTTCCAGCCATTAGAAGCGTGTCTAAATCATCTCAAGGTAAGGCACAGCGACCTTTACTAAATCCCGAGAAGAGAACAGCTAACCACGGCTGTGGGAGTGGGCGACGGCCATCAGCAGAAAAGATTTCATGGAACGTGCTTGATCTCAAGGGAGATAATTACTTCTCCTGTGCTGTTGGTCGAACTCGCACAAATGCTCGCTATCTACTTGGATCATCAGATGATGTCGTGTCCTTCCTCATGAAATTAGCCAATGCATCTACGTGAGACGAGTAGTGCTGAAGTCGAGAAATGTTTCTCTCCTGCAAATGGTAAAGCATCCACTCAGAGTTCAAGAACCAGGTGTGGTTCTTGAAGGCAGGAATGGTGAGGCAACAGAAACAGTCCTCTATAGGTTCGAATGTTGTAACATCAATAGTTAGCCTCCAATAAGCAAAGGCATCGTACCGAGAACCAAGAAAAAGATAAAAGATAAAAAACAAGAAGAAAAGAAAGAGCAGCAAGCCACCGCAGTGAGACCTTTGTTGAAAGATTTGAGGAAGAGAACTCTTATAGCCTCAGCTTCTTCATTTCCCTTCTTTTGCTTCTATCGTTCCATATGTTTATTTT
>Ga0325410_1002790_pt1 | contig 19617 bp, 10 predicted proteins | sample PopdelMetagenome_16_FD_206182 | JGI IMG/M metagenome (GOLD analysis project Ga0325410, IMG submission 206182) | Populus deltoides microbial communities from Bellville, Georgia, United States - Xylem-PdIQD-R3 | ecosystem: Host-associated > Plants > Phyllosphere > Stem > Wood/Secondary xylem... | reverse complement strand
AAAAATAATATTTTAATATATTTTTAAATAAAAAAATATTTAAAAACAACTGCTATAATAAATACTCTTCACTCATTCAAATAGTATCATTTGAAAGGCTGAATGACGCACAATACGTGGCAATGGGCAATAAAGCGCGCACACAAAAAAAAAAGAAAAAGAAAAAGAAAAAAGAAAGCAAAGACACCGTACCATGCTTCGAAAATAATAATGCTTACGAGAATAAAGAAAACAACCTAAAAAATCCCATCACACAAACATTATAATGTTGACGGACCAAACCATAAGGCCACTTAATTAAAAGCTGCTGGCAGAAGTCCCCCAAGAAACACATCATCCCCTCACCTCTTCTCACAAGGACACGTGTGTTTGTCCAAATTTAACATCACCATCACTGTCACAGTCACACACAATCTCCATCTTCCTCCCCCTCTCCCCCGTTTAAAACTCCTCCTACGTTTATAATCACACGTGCTTCCCTTCCTTTTTCCTCGCCGGAATTTCCTCCCCTTTCCCTCCCCCAAAAAACAAATCCCTTTTCCTTTCCTTTGCTCTCCTTTCACTATCTCCCCAGCCAAGCACCCCCTAACTTAACTTGTCAAATCAGATTTGATTTTTTCCACTGTTGGATTGTAACTGAATCTAAGTAGCAGTACTCTGGTTACTAGTTCTACTTTGTTATTTTAATGGGGGCGGTGACATCGACGATGGCGGCGAAGTTCGCGTTTTTTCCGCCGAGTCCGCCGTCGTATGAGTTGGAGGAGGAGGAGGCGGAGGATTGTGGAAAGAAGTTAAGGATGGTGATGGGGGCATCTGTACGTAGTAACAACAACAATAATAATACTAATAGGAAAAGAGTTGATGTGTTGAAGTTGGAGACGAAGAGAGGGAATCAGGTGGTGGCGGTGTATTTTAAGAATCCTGCGGCGTCGTTGACGGTGCTATACTCGCATGGAAATGCAGCTGATCTAGGACAGATGTATGATTTGTTTTGTGAGCTCAGTTTGCATCTCCGTGTTAACTTGATGGGGTCAGTTCACTTGGTCAAAGCTGATACCTCTTTTTTTTTTTTAAAAAAAAATTAGAAATGCGAGCGTTGATTTTTGTTGAGTATTTATGCAGGTATGATTATAGCGGGTATGGACAGTCAACTGGAAAGGTACATTATTTTGATTAAATTTTGTTTTTTTTTTTTTAAACTGCTTTGGTTGGTGTTGTTGCGTTTGGTTACTGAGAGAATATAGGGAGAAGAGAAAATTTGTTCTTGTTTTTGGTGGGATTGGTTTGGTCGCCGGGAAAAGGGGAGGAAATGAAATTTTGGAATTTGATTTTTTCTTGTTGGTATTGACTTGTTTGGTTATTGAGAAAATGTTGGGTTAGAAAATTAAAAATCCTCCTTTTTCTTCGGAGATTTGTTTTTGGATTGTTTGGCAGCTGATGGAAAGAGATGAAATGGAAGGGAATGAAATTGGAGAATTTTATGGTTTTTTCTCTTTTTTGAATCTTTGTTTGAGAAGTTGAACAAGTCATATAAAATATAATAGTAAACCAAATTATTGTTTCCTCTTAGTTGATTGACAATTGTTGGACTACCAAAATGACAGTCGGATTTAGTTGTTAAGGTTTCTTGAAGCTAAATGGGGTCTTGGTTTTTTTGGAAATATTTTTAGTCTGGCGCTCTTTTGAAGACAGCTAAACTGTTTGTTGTGTCACTGTTCTTTTTGGACAGCCAACTGAGCAGAATACATATGCTGACATAGAAGCTGCATATAGGTGCCTCGAGGAGAAATATGGGGTGAAAGAAGAAGATGTTATCTTATATGGACAGTCAGTTGGGAGTGGACCCGCTTTAGATTTGGCAACACGGTTACCGAAGTTAAGGGCTGTGGTTCTTCACAGCCCTATTGCTTCTGGTCTTCGTGTAATGTATCCAGTGAAGAGAACTTATTGGTTCGACATATACAAGGTATTTTTCATCACTGAATGCTCTCTGCAGAGCTTTGATGTCTTGAGTATTTTTGCTATTCACAAGTTGACTGCATTTTAATGGTTTCTTGCTTTTTTATGGCACAGAACATCGATAAAATACCTTTGGTCAATTGTCCTGTACTGGTTATTCATGTGAGTATTTCTTTGCATTGAAAATGATGGCTAAATTCTGTAATATGTTTCTGATGTTTTAGCTTGCTGCTATAATGCTTCTTCACTCCATCCTCCTTTCCCATGACCACACTGGATGGGAAGTATCAGATGCATGGTTTGTCCACACAAGACAGAAATTATATTAAGTGAATAGCCTATAAATGCAATCATGAAGTGAAATTGTTTGTAATAACTTCCTGTTTACACCAAAAAATCTCACATTTGCTTATTCTGGATTACACTTTGGAAAGTTCTGTTGCCTAGATGATTTTATGATGCAATAATGAGTTTTAACTTTAGGATCATAATTTCAGACTATTGTTCTGAGTGCTGCAATTTGTAGAAAAGATGTTCTGTTCTTTCTACATGTTTAATACCTTCTTTCCAATGATTGGGACTCAACTATCCTGTAATCAAATTGAACTATTCTACATGTTTAATACCTTCTTTCCAACGATTGTGATTGAACTATCCTGTAATCAACTTGAACTATAGCTCAGATTAAGTTTGAGCAAAAGATCCATGGAGCTGACTATATAGTTTAAGAATGGGTGAGGTAGGATTTATTTCAATCAAAGCAAGACTCACCATTCATTTAAACGTTTGAGTTTTCATGGCAAAAAATCATGAACTTATGAGAGAACGAAAGAAGCTGCAAGAGATATTGAGTTTAGAAGAATGCCATCATAATCTGTGAGTAAATCTAGGTCTTAATATCACCTTTAACCATCTTAAATTTTAAAGACTAATCACCAGTTGTCTAAACATGTTTATTTCTTAAAATTACAGTTTTCAGAATAGAAACATAATGTTTCTATCAGATAGTACACTCCATATTCCATCCTCTGGAGAATGCGGTGACACCAAAGGAAAATAATTTGCTTAAAGAAAGGACAATGAATACCGAAATAAAGGATGAAAAAAAAAAAAAAACGATGAAGAAATGCAGTAAGAAAAGTATCTGTTGAATGTCAAGAAGATGGATGAAGGTGACAAACTCTTTTGAAAGGTCCAAAAAACTGAGAATAATCGATTGAATGGAACTAGGAGATGCTGCTGTTTGTGTAGTGAATATAATGCAGGTGAGGATAAAAAAGAAAAGAAAAGATGATACAGAATATACTTTAAACTCATATGGTCTATGAACAAGGTACTTTAAGACCAGCACAGGCTCTGCTATATTATTTTGGTGTAGAGTTTAAGTGGTTGTCTTATGAGATAAATGTGCATGTTAGTTTGATAGTTGACTAATGCCATCCACCATGATACGCAATTATACATAACTTGTCCACCATAATACGCAGAACTTGTCTCTTTCTTTGGATAATGAAACTGAAGGTTATACTGTATAAAAGTGTCATGGTTACTAGCATGCAACATTCTGTCTAAGTTTTTTTTCAAGTTTACTCTCTGTTGAGCTGTTGCATTCCTTTGTGATTTCTGTCTCTTGCAGGGAACTGCTGATGATGTCGTGGATTGGTCCCATGGTAAGCAGCTTTGGGAGTGTTGTAAAGAGAAGTATGAACCATTATGGGTGAAGGGAGGGAATCATTGTGACTTGGAGCTTTTCCCGCAATACATCAAGCATCTCAAGAAGTTCATTTCGGCCATTGAGAAATCATCTCATCTGAGAAATGTTTCTGGGCCCATTGTGGATCGAACAGAGGATCATCGAAAGAGCACAGATTTTAGAGAGGCATCTATATCAAGCATAGATCAGAGAGAGCGGTGTAGGCTAAGTGCTGAGCAAAATGAAAAGCCTAGGTTAAGCATAGACTGCAGAGAGAAATCAAGATGCAGCACTGATAGGAGAGAGAAATCAAGAAAAAGTATGGATCGCCCTGAGAGAGATAACAATGGTTCATACCAGCATGAGAAAGCGAGGAATAGCATTGATCGGTAAGCTAGCTAGGAGTTCCTGTTCCCCATTCATTGCATGCTTTTCTTTTGTTCTTTTATCCTTTGTGACCAACATGGCGGCATGCGCATGCGGTTCTTCTTTTTCTTCACTGATGATTGAATTCTTCTGGTGGCAGATTTGGGGGCATGATAAGATCTGTTGGTTTGTGCAATATTGATTGTTTCAAGCCCACAGCGACAGCCATCTGAAGAAAAAGAAATGTCAATACGCAGTTTAAGGTTGTATTTTACTTCAATTATTTATTTGGCTGACGGGGTTGTTTTGGTGATAGTCAAATTTTCCACATAAAAATAGGAAACTGATTAAACTGATAAATTATATTTTTCCCACTTTTAACATATCTCCAAGTTTAGAAGCATCGCTCTGCTCAGCCCCCAATCCCCGTAGGATGCATTGCAATTTACTTTTGATGGACTGTGTTGCAGAAACTGGTCTAATCGTGCTGCCATTTAATATTGCATAGCTTTTCTGGTCATTGTTTAGTTTCTTCACAATATCTCCTTACAATCCTATTGAAAGAACTTTGAATCCTCCCCACAAAATGCTGACTTTCTTCAGTCTTCACTGGTGAGGGAATTCAAACTCTAACCATACACTCGGAGAAGGAAACTGCCATCTTTTTAGGGATAATCTGCTAGAATTGCCTATGATTTTCTGCACGTGATATGCGATCACAATTGTGAAAAAGGCAGAAAAGCTATGACAATGAAGCAATGACGCCTTTAAGTTACTGAAGGATTCTCAAGTAAAACTGACTTTCTGAAACTTAAATGTGCTATTTTTTATCTAATGATCTTTCCTTTTCGTGGTAGAATTTTGCCTCCATGTTTTTTACCCTTTTGTGATTTCCCACGGTATTCATGTTTTGTGATTTTGCAGTGCTATCTGTTACAAATCATTTTCCAAGTCATAGGTTTTTGCTTGTTCTGGTCAGGAGATTAAACTGCTATCAGAAAACTGCTGGTTCATCTGCTCGGCTGTTGCTACTGATAATAACTTTCTGAACTTGTCAAGTATTGTATCCTTTCCATCACTAGTTATGAATCGTTGTGCTGTTCAGGGAAACTTTAATTTTTTTTCTTAATTAAATAATTTTTCATTTCGTAAATAGTAAATCAATTTTTAAGATAAACCCTAGCAAAATATATTTAAAATGAGATATAATTTAGTAAGAGATGGGAGATTACTTGGCTTGACTTCCTAGTCAGATGGGAATTTTCAGAAATTCTTTTTCATAATGAATTCTCAGAATTTTTTTCGATGCAGTATGCACTATCTAGGATCCTCCTCCCCATTGCCGAATCAGATTTAGAAAATAAGTTGCAGACTTACTTTCAGTGCTTCTTGCAGCCATCTTCACATAAAAAGGGTCACAGTGAAATCTACAATATATGCAGCATGGCAACATCACAGTCAAATTGGCTTTGCTTCCCATTTAGCATCAAATAAAATTAAATTGAATTTGGATGAAACCCAGAACCAGGGGCATTTTTAAAAGAAATCCAGTCAAAGTCATAGCATTAGTTAATTATCTAGTACAGATAGCTTGAAGGTATTCAACACTTAATGCTTAAAATGTTTTATCATTAAAAAAAAAACGTACGGAAATATCAATTACCAGTTAATGGTTAATTGCACGCTCATAATTAAATTTAATAAAACTGAGTAAATGAGACAATTGCAGGGGACTCAGGAAAAGAAGACCCCTGTACATGTGCAAAAAGACTGCACGCAGCAGTAACTCATTTTGAATGTTCATCAACTGAAAGGAAAGGGACCTCTAATCTCAAATAAAATTTTCAAAATCAACAAGATCGAGAAGCACAAGAAGCATTAAGATACCATGAATGCAATGAAGATTATGACAGGTTCACCATAAAGCTTCATTGCAAAATATACTCATTAAGTGCAGCAAGACAAGGCAACAGGACACTCCACCGAAGTACAAAAGACTCTATAATCAATCTAGACTGCAAGATAAAGAGTAACACTCCATGGACCTATCTACTAAAAGACCGAATCAATGACTCTTTTATTCATCACACAACCACCATGACAGACTCATACTCGGGACTTGCAAAATAAACGAGAGAAAAGCACATCATTCTTCCTCGAACTCGGATTCGATATCCCTGGAGACAATCAGAAGAAGGGCTGAACTTTCTTCCAAATCTGAGAATCCATGCTGTCTCTCTCTAGCCCTTCTTAAATTTACTGCACGATGTACTCTTCCTCCAGGACATCAGCATCCTAGAGTGCTTTCAGGACAAGAGCCACTTCCTTCAATGCACTCGAGCTTGCTTCCCATATAATTCCTCAATTGCTCGGAGCACAAGTAATTGTGATCCCTCATTCTGAGCAACAGCAGCCAATAATTCTTGTTCTTGACATCCTCCTTTGGAAAATCCTTTTTAAACACCGTTGAAAAATGTCTCAAACATATTAGAAAAATTATATAAATTATATTTTAAAATTTTATTTAATAATTTAAAGTGTTTGGGTTAAGATATTTATTTAACATGATATTAAAACTTTTAATTTGTTAATTAAATAGTCACGAGTCTCACTATTTTAATTCTAATTAATAAAATTAAATATAAAATAAAATGAAAGGGTACAAATAACTTTCCAATATTTAAGACCGTTTCCTAAGCTGACCAGTAAGTAAAGCAAGAAAAGACTTCAGGTTCACCTTCACCTCATTGACGAGAGTTTCATGAGTTCTTGAATTTCCATTCTCAGCTGTTGGTTTCTCCTCTCGAGATGGTGAAGCGCACACTCAATTGCTTTTGAATGCATTTGCAACCTGCCTCGAGAGATGTGTCGGTTTGCTTCTGGACATCATCTTCATCGTCAACTTCTTCCTTCTCATCAACTTGGCTATGAGTTGGTGACAAACATTCCTCATCAGAAATGTTTGCATTCTTTTTCGTAGAGCTAGCTTTTGCTTGGACATCTTTTAGAAGACCCTTTCTTTTTACCTTTCTTCTTCAGTTTCTTCTGCTCCTCATTAGCATTTTTACCTTCCTTCAGTCGCTCCTTCTCAGCCCTCCTCATTGCCTTTTTATCCTTCAATCCTTTTTTTGTTTCAGAAGGATTCTTCACAGTGAAAGTGGTGAGCTTCATATCAACATGTGACACAAAACCACAAACAGTACATTTCAACTGGATCATCAGGCTTTTGGTGGTGATTATCTCAGTCCCAGAGTTTCCACAGCCATAACACTGGACATATTTCTTGATAAAATTCTCAAGAAGGCCAGCTAGTTTGGCAGTGTCATGAGAACCATTTATAAGTGAAATCCCTGTTTTCGCATCAAATTTGGATTGTGCACCAAGCTCGCAACCGAAGTACTTGTAGTATAAGAAGTCGGCCTTGCCAATATTAACCATATTGACAATGTTTGTCTTGATGCTTTCCTCGGCCCTTGATCTGGTAATCATCTTGGGCATCTTATACCTATAAAAGGCATCATCGATATTTGAAGCATCAATATTCTGCATCACCAATCTTGATCGCAATAAAGCAAACTCACAAAACAAATTCACTAATGTCACTGAATGCAAATGCTGGTATTCAGAAATTAGGTAGCAGCTATGTTGTTTTTCCGATATTCCTGAACATGAAAAAACTCTTCTTCCTTAGTCAGGAAAGGTTGAATATATCAGCCACAACCATGAAAGTGACGAAGCTTGGAATAAGCTTCAAGAAATCCTAGGATTTTTCCCAAGCAAAAAAAGTTTCCTATATAACATTGGAGACCCTCCATGCTTAAATTAGCAAGATCGATTGTGGGAGGAAAGAAACTATAAATGCCATGTATGTTACGTTGTTGGACAAGAAGTAGAGGAGGATAATGAATGCAAATGAGTAGAATGTTTTTTTTTTTTTTGATATATCTATATCTTTTTTGTTTGTTCTAACAAGATGTTTTTATGGGATATTTACGTGTTATTTGGCATAGCAACTTAACCACACTTTTAAATTTTTTTAAATTTTAGTAATTTTATATATATTTTTAGATTATTTTAATATATTGATGTTAAAAATAATATCTCTTTAAATATATTTTCAATACTTAGAAGAAAAAACACGATTGCTTTAGTCTTAGGATAATTAATGGGATTTATTATAGGGTTATCTTCCATACTTTTGACCTTTTAGGGTAGTCATTTTACCAGTAATTAGTGCCATTGAAGCTTCCTTGGAGAACTCTTCCGGTCAGAGTAAGTTTTTCTCACTTCTTGAAATTTCAACGTATTTAAGGTTTGATTAGAGGATACAATGAACTATGATGAGATAACATGGAGACTGGCTAACTAGGTTAGTAAGAGGAGGAGAGTTGATATGGGTCCCTTACGTTTCTTCATCGATGAAGGTTAAACCTCTCGACTTTCCAATGCTTCTAATATGGAGGATCATTTCTCTAAAAGGTGTTTAAAGTTTTAATAAATTGGAATTGCATGTGAATTATAAGTCATATTTAACACATACGACTTTTGAGTTGCAGATGTTGCTTTTGACTCTGTTAAACTATGCTATTTTTTTAATTACATTTTGAATTGTGTTATTTTTTCCAATTTTTATTCTTATTGTGCTACTTTGAAAAAAATAATCAGGGATATAATTGCAAATGCTAAACTAACCGGACTAGAACGAAACAATGGTGGAATCTACGTGGTGCAAAATATACTTCACCTAATCCAGATCGGGCTCCGGATCCGAACGATCACAATATTATGATATTATCCCTCTGTGAATTGTCTCTCTTTCCCCCTCTCTACATTTGAAATCGGAGCACGGAGCTAATAATCGGTAATACTAAAATCTCTCGTCTTGTATTTCGCTATGTTATTTGATAATATACATCTCTCTTCTTTTCGGCTCTTTATAAAAATTCCGCGTTAAATAGAGTATTTAATAGAGAGTGGTAATTTTTTTTCTATATTTGTTTCTTCATTCAATTATTCTGTTGTTCAAATTATTATGCGTTTGATGTTGTGGTTAATCAGTTTTTGTAATTCCTTAAAAGGTTCATGAATCAATTAATTCATTAAATATTGTCGATTATTTTACGATTTTCTCTTTTTGTTTATGCGAGTGGAGCAAAGTAATTAAAGAAAATTCGATTATAAGAATGTGATTTAGCAGTGATTTTCTGGAATTATTGTTCAATTTGGCACGTGTGGGCATAGGAGTTTGGAATGTTTAGACGAGTCTTTGTTGATTTTATTTTGTGGTTTTGAAGGAATGTTTGGAATGCATAACAAAAGGTTAGATTAGGAAGTGCTGTGTTTGATTAGTATAGCAGTAGCAAGCATCTTGTTAAGCAGTTCTCAAGCTTGCTAAGATTTGTTCTCTCCGGATTTGGTTAAAGTTTGTATGCGTGAACGGAGGATTTGTGTGATACTTGATTGATGTGAGGAAAATGTCTGTTTATGATGACAACTGTTATACTGTTGTGGTAGGTTCAGGTATGGAGGATGGTAACATGCAAGAGCAGGTTAACGGAAATCTTTCCGAGGATAAAAGCTGCATGCCTTCATCTAAACAGGAGGTCTGTCATTCTTTTCTGCCTTCTAGTTGATAATATGCATGGTTTATTGTAGACATATATCTGCATGATTAAAAAACTTTCTATTTGCGGATTTTCCATTTATTTATTTGTTCATTCTTATATGTAGGAGGAAGCTGTAAAGAAGAAATATGGAGGAATAATGCCTAAGAAACCACCTCTTATTTCTAAGGTGATGCCTTGTTACTGAGTCTGGATTCTTTATGGATATTTTGTCTATTGTGATTTTTTTTTTTCTAAGTTATGATTTGGATTTTAGGACCATGAGCGCGCATTCTTTGATTCTGCTGATTGGGCGCTTGGAAAGGTACTGTTTTTCATGTGTTTTTTCTGTTATTTTACTTAAAACTGGTTGCATTGAGATGCTCACCTAATATCATTTGATGATCATAACAGCAAGGTGCTGAGAAGCCCAAAGGACCACTAGAAGCCCTACGGCCTAAATTACAGGTACATATGTGAATGATATCATCGACCCATTCTTTGTCTCCTTCCTTGTTAAAGAGGAAAACTTGTGAATAGTTGATGTGCTTACTTTACCCATGCTTATGTTTGACTGTGGGTGAGTGATATTAAATAAATTAGACTGCATAAGTGATTTTTGATTACTAATGAAGGTTGCGAGCTGGCGGATGTCGTTGGGAGTTTTCTGTAAGGGTTTTCTAGATAAGCTACAATTAGAGTTAAATGAATCTGGAAACTATCTTACAATGATGAGGGGTAAGAATTGATGAAATGGTAGAGCTAATAACACCTTCCTGGCCTCTTGAGGTACCAGACCTGTTGGAAAAATTAAGTTTGGGTTGCTTAGAAGTACATTTTTCGCTTATCCCTTATAAGAAGATTAATTTCTCTTTGTTTTTGTTGACCACTACTTTAGATATTTAAGTTCTTAGGAATTGTTGTTTTTTCTCCTATTCAGTCTGTCCTCCTTTAGTGCTCTGTTCTGTACTCCCCCTGTGCTAGATTTCTTTTGCCTTATCTTGGCATTCTCTGAAGAAATTATTGTAAACCTGAAAAAACGAGTGATGATAGAAGCCAGACATTTTCCCAGATTATTTTTGCCAATTTGGGGATCTGCATGCAAAAGTAACCAACTACTTGTGTGTTATCAGCTCTTGATGATGGACAGTATTAAGAAGTGAACCGGTGAGTGTTATTAACTTAGAAAATTGGTGAGGATAGAACTACTTCAAAAGCTGAAGAAGTTAGGTATTCATTTATTTTGGAATCTTGTGGCCTGTTTAAAAGAAGGAAATTATTAGAATTAAGTTCGTTCTGTCTAAAGATCTATTAAATTTATGGAGCATGAGAAAATTAATATAACTTTGAGATAATTGGTCTGTGAATGTTCAATTGAAGTTGGTTTTAGGTTTTTCTTGAGCTCGCAATGGGATATAGGTGAACAAATGATAAATTGTCAATGGCTTGCAACCACTGCTAGTGCTCTTCTGCAACATGTAGGCTCAATGGAAAAAAAAACAAGGACAAATGAAACCAAAAATTCTGAGGGAGGGGTTGGATTGCCACCATAGATGCATATGAATGTGGAATGAGGTGAAATGGATCAACTATACAAAGGAGAAATTGTGTTGTGTGATAGTTTCTTGGACTTGCTACCCCTCCCCGTGATAAACTAGGAAATATAAAAAAGGACCTCACCAGGCAGAGATTACTGGGAAAATACAAGCTTTTATTTGGAGCCAATGTCTAGAATGTTATTTTGAACTTTAAGTTCTTTAAACCGACAATAGGTGTTTTCTACATAAGTCTCATATACAACTTTTCAACTATAATCATTTCCGTGTGCAACTTGATTTCATTCCATTATAGGCATTATCAACAATTGTTTAACCTATTGGTTTAGTTGGTTCCAATATTTGCTAAAGCAATCCCTTCTGTAGTTCCTAGGTAGGGATTTGGATAATAGTGCATGTGTACCTACAGAAGAAATTGTTTCTCACCTGTGAGTTTATCAATCATTAACATTCCAATAAGTTTATTCCTCTTGTGAGCAGTCATCATGTGGAAATGTTTCCTTTCAAAATCTTTAAAGCTTTAGACATCACCCTCCAACTATGCGTCATCTGTGGTCCTCCTTAATTCTATTTCTGGAGACGATGTTTCAACTGATCTTTCTGCTTCTCACTAGTAGAATTCAGAGCACTTATCTATTACTTCCCATAAGATCTTACCCCAAACCTAGTTACTTCTTAGCAAGGAAAAACTAAAAGTAAGATCACCTGATAAAATGATGCTCCAGAATCAAATGCCTGATCAAAGAAACAATCTACTTTCAACCACATATCCTCAAAGTGGAAAAGGGGTTTGTGCCCCTTTAAGATCGCCACCATCTAAAACCACTAGGAAACGGTCAGAAGTTGGATGAGGTAGCGCATTATATACTTCCGTTGGAGGATTTTTCCCCTATAAAATCAAAGTTTCTCTACTCCCATCATTTTTGGAGGGCACGGCATTCCACCCGATTCTGAGATGAAAAATAGAAGTTCTGAGCCCTCACTATTTAGTGATTCGGGACGGGATCCAAGTACAGGTACAAAAGCAATTAACTGGAAGGGACGTGATTTAGCCTACGATCCCATCTCTCTTCTCTTAGGAAATTGATAGTTACCCGGCCTTCTAACAGGACATTCATTGATTCACCCTACTCCTATTTTGCTGAGGAAACAGTTGCACTGATAGAAGATTGATTTATCCTAATTTATTTGGATGAACAGCTCTGAAGTCTTCTCGTTATTGCTCCAAGCAAAGGTTCTTCAATGACTTTGAACGATTGTGTTGTTTTCTTTAAATCCTTAATTTAAAGTGAAAGGCAACGCAACCATAAATAGAGATGTTGCCTTCAAGGCATGGTGTAGATGTAATGCAAGTGAATTTGAAAGAAGCATGAATGAATGGCTCCTGCTATTCTTGTGATTTCCTCCCTGTTATTTTTTGCCTAATTCCATTCAACAAAAGACACATCGGCAGACACCCTGAATGGTTTTTGGTTTTCCACACTTTAGTTTTTATTCATGCATGAGAAATATGTACATTTTTCTTCTTGGGGTTGTGTTATTGTTGAAATGCTAGCCTATCTTTTTACTGGGTGCTTATTTTTGTAATTTCTCTTTCTTTTTTCCAGCCCACACAACAGCAAACACGATACCGGAAGTCTCCTTATGCCCCGGCAGATGGGGAAGGTATGAATGATCATCATTCTGTAACCCAAAGCTATTACCAGTAGTGTTAGAGAATCGCTTTTCTCTGTCTGATTTTCTCCAAAGGAGCCAAGGAAACTCAACCATCTCTTTCTTCTTATGCAGATGGAGGAAGTGCTCCATCCGAGGATGCAACTGCCAATGAATGAGAAGTTACTATAGAATATAGATCTCCTCTTGTGGGGACTTGATTGTTATTCTAATACCTACATTATTGGTGAGTAATTTTCTGTTATCTGCTACCATAAAGTTCGGATATTTCTGAAAAGAAACTAATATATAGACAACATTTTGTAAGTTGGAGAGGGTCCATTCTTCACTACGCATAATTCAAAAAGCCTTATCCATTATCACTTTGTCTAATCCAGCATGTATTCTTAATGATCGTGACTTGATTGTTTCTCATAATAGAGCAGTAGTAGAACATTATGGGGGACTGAAAGGCACCATTATTTAATATTACCAGACTTGAACAACACTGCCATGACACAATGCAGCTGATATTTTAGAAAGGTGACATAGCAATGGAAGATCTACCGACCAAAATAGAAACCCGAAAAAGAACTTGCTCTACTGAAGGATCTGAAATTTGATATTCAGCTTTTCTCAAAGTTGCTCAGTATTCCTATACCTGTGTGCCAATTCTAAGATTAAGTAATTTGGGTGTCGATGTGGTGACCAAGGATCTTTGTCTAGGTCTGGCAACCGTGTCAATTCTAAAATTGTGTGCCAATTCTAAAATTAAGTAATTTGAGTGATTTTGGGGTAACACAAACTTCTCAAGTACGTTCCTTCTTCTCATATAGTTTTGATTACATATTAAGTGACTGTTAATTGTGAGATATATTACACCATTAACAATGTCGTGGGATGCTAATCCTCTTGTTATGATGATCAATGGCTAATTATATGTCATCAAATCCTGGAAACTCAACGTCCTTATTTACATCAGAAATCTTAAAACCCCTTATATCAAAAGGAATCGTGTAGAACTGGATAGTTTTAATTAATTAGACTTGACAAGTTTAGGGTTTTGGGAGGTTAAATTCTAAATTAAAGGGGTAGATTTAGAAAATAAAAAAGAGCAAAAATCAATCTAATTACACTTTCACTGATTGGGGTGACATTTGATATTCAAATAAATTATTTTTTATTTCTTTTCTTGTTTAAACAAGAAACCCGGCAAGATAATATATACATGTAGGAAAACTAGACCCTAGAGAACGGTTAAAACGGTTGCTAATATACCAACGGCTATTTTAGGACAGCTTGCTTCTGCAAATCCGAATCCAAAACAGACACGGATTTCCATAAACCGCCTTCAATTAATCCTGTCTATATAAATACAACCTTAACCTAAAAGTCTCTCTCACTCCCTCCTCTACTAAACAATAACTCGAGCAATATCACAAGCATAAAATCATGAAGCTCTTAGCAGCACCTTGTGTCGATCCATTCGAATTCGATGCCAAGGGAATCACAATAGAATTCATCGTCGTCAAAGTATCACAAGATGGGTCGCCTGTCAAATCCAGACAATCATTCCAGGTAAAACGAGGGGAACTCTTGTTGAATCCTTTGAAGGAACGCACATACAGGAACTTGCTTTGGAGCATAGGCATCAGGTTACCTTCGACAGCAAGAGCTCAACTTATTGAAGCCATATCTCGCGGTGCTTCTTCATTGCCCTGTGAAGCTGACCATATATTTGTGTGCGTCGTTGCTCTTGAACCATGGTATGAAATCCACTTCAATGTCATGACTGGAATTCATGTTGATGAAGATAAGGAGATCTCGTGGGATTTTGTGGAGAACCCTTTTAATCATGTCTTACAAGCTTGCAAACCTCCAATTCCATGCCTCAAGAAAGTTAAGATTGAGGACAATATGGCTTCGAATGATGCCTTGTGTTGTCCAATTTGCTTACAAGATTTCTCTGTTGGATCTGAGGCTGCTGCCACTACTTGCTCTCATGTGTATCATTCTCATTGCATTGTCAAGTGGTTGTTGAGGAGTGCTTCGTGCCCTATGTGTCGTTCTAAGTTGCCTACGGGTTGATTCTTCGTTCAATCGTTAGGGACCCAGATTTGAATTTTATTTTTTATTTGATCTAAATTGCCTACGGATGAATATCAAAGTAACTGAGGTGGATTATCTTTATGTAACATCCTAGTAAATATTGTCTTGGATAGTCTTGATATCTTTTTTTTGTCCTGGTTTCTACAAGTTATCATAATGTTGGTAAAAATTTATTCATTTTCTGTAATTGAAATACTTGAACAAAAGTACTTTATTGGCTTTTCTGTAAAAAAACAAAAAGAAGTGAAGCTAATCATGAATTGAAGTCATGGCAGGAAACAACGTTTCTCTGTTGTATTAACAGCGCCATGCGGTTGTGAACTGTTAAGCTTTTTTTTTTTTCTTGGTATAGTTCAAGAAAAAGGAAAAACTAAGATTCTCTAAGGTAAATGTATCCTAGAGAATCAGATAACAATAAAGGATAAACTTTCAAAGAAGAGTTCTCTCAAATACATAAATCAGAGTTACTTTTAACTGCAAGCTTAATCATATAATTAGCACATGAATTAGCTTCATGCAAAATATGAAGCAGACAAACTTTCTAATTTCATGTCAGGAGTTCTTTGATGTAAAAATTAACAACTCCGAATAAGTGGTATTTATTAAAATCATCATGAATCAATCGAATAACACCTGTAGAATCAGAGTTGTATATGTTCTTTCTGAAACCTCTATCCTATACCACCAATAAATCATATTTAATTTCTAGTAGTTCTGAAAGTAAATTAGAACCAAAACCTTCATAACTCGTAAAACCCATCAACCATGTCCCTTCATAATTTCACAAGAGACCTCCAAATCCAATTATCCCCCTCTTGTTAAGCTTAAGCAATCATTTATGATTAGGGAGTTAATCAAGATTACATTATGGTTGGGCCTTTTCTGATACTACCCATCCATGAGAGAAGAGGCTAACCTAATTAATTTTAGTTGACTTGACAGGTTCAAAGATTATCTGAACAATCAGGAAAAATATAATTTGACTTAATAAAATTTCAAGACAACATTTTATTTTAAATATGAAGACGATAACATATTAGATCAACCCGTGTCAACCCAAGTTAACATATTAAAACCGTGACCTGGATCATGAAACAATGATAACCTCATAGAAAACAAATAAAAAATATTAAAGGATGAAATTGAAAAAAAAATTAATTAAAAAACAGAAAAAAAACGGAGTCAACCTAAGTTAACCCGACAAACTCAGGTGATGATATTGACATAACCTTATAGAAAGAAAATAAAAAACAATTATAAAGCTCAATTCTCAATTAATCAATGTTGAAGAATGATTTTTTTTTGAAAAATCAATTAAAAAAATAACACAAAAATATAACCTGAGTCAACTCAGGTTAACACGGCAGAACTATAATCTGGATCATGAGATCATGATAACCTCATACAAAGCAAATAAGAAAAAAATTTTATAAAACTCAATTCTCAACCAATTCAATGTTAACTCATGAAATTGAAAAAAAATCAAATAAAATAAAGGACAAAAATATACAAGTGGAGTCAACTTGATTAACCTAACAAACTCAGGTCATGATATCGAAATAAGTATATAGAAATAAAATCAAAACAAATTATGAAACTCAATTTCTAATCAATCTAATGTTGAGAGATGAAATTAAAAAAAAATGATTAGAAAAAGGACATAAAAAAACAAATAAGTCTACCTAAGTTAACTCACCAAACATATCCATTTACCCGATTGTGTCAAATGACTCTATTTATTAAAATTATTATTTATTTAATGCAATGATAGTAAAAAAAAGACACGTGCATAAAATTGATTGAATAAATCAAAGGGAAAAAATATTTCACAAGGTTGCCATTATTAGAAATACTATGCAAAAATAAATATTTTTTATTTAAAAAAATAAATTTCAATTACATAAAACATAAAAAAGAAATTATAGATAAATTAGAAAAATATCTTAAAAATATTACATACAAAATACTTTTAAAAAAAACCCCGTCTAAAAAATACAAAATACTTAAAAAAAACAACCACCATTTATAAAAGGCTAAATAAAAAATCAGAAAAAATAGGTATTAATTTAAATATAAATCAAAAAATTATTTTAAAAAATACATATAAAAAAATGATTGTTTTCGTTTCTGAAAAAGCCAAAATTAAAAAAAAGAAGAAAAAAGCATGGTGTCGTTAGGCTTGACCTATTTAGTAGGGCCTGTGATCAGGCTTGCATGTGAGCCTTTTTTTAAAAAAATGTAAATGAGACGAACGACATGTCATCAACCCTAATGTTTTTTTGGAAAAAAAAAGTTAGATGAATAGATTATGTCCACTATGGTAGTCGAAAATTCGGGGCTGAAGGGTTTTGACCAAAAAACCTATTTCTCAAACCAATGTTTTTAAACAAAACTTGAAAAACACTACAAGCACCTTACTAAATCCATCAATGACTCCAAAAGTTGTCCCGAAATAAAAAATCTTCCCGAGCTCAGATAAGTTTTTTTAGGAATTTGCCTAGATTTCGGTTATTGTAGTGGCTGAAAAATTAGTGCTGAAGGGTTTTTTTTAACCCAAAAACATATTTTTCAACCCATTTTTTTAAATCTAAAACACCTAGAAAATGCTCTAGGCACCTTGATAAATCCATCTATGACCTTAGAAAAACTATCCTAAAACTCAAAATCAACTTGAAACAAAAAATCTTTCCGAGTTTAGATATATTTTTTAGTCATTTTCAAGGTAGAAAAAATACCTAAGTTGAACTCTCATCATCAAATGGAATTAATTGACTCAAAGATCGATCGTTTTAATGGTCGAAATTAGTGCCACTAATATTTTTCTCTCAACACTCGGAATTCGGTGATCTTCTTTCTCCTTTTTCAAAACATGAACTAAAAAATAAAAAATAAAAATTTTGTACCAAATTAAATTGAAACAAATATTGAGGGACCGAATAAGGCATAACATGTGAAGTTTATTGAAGACTAAAGTGAACTTTTAATGTTAACTTTGAAACCTCACCCATTTTGATGCATTTTCTACTTTTGTCACTTGTCTTTCAATTTTATCTTTAGTCAATAAATTTGATTTAATTATCCTTTATTTAGCCTAAAATGATGCAATTATGCAAAAATAAAAGTTTGGAGACCAAAATAAAAAAAAATTGGTTAGTAAATCCACAATAAAGTATGAGAGAACAAATATTATATACTAGATTATTGACCCGCGCTACACTGGAGGTCAGATTGAATTTTTTTATATAAAAAATATGTCTAAGCATTACTAATATTTTCTCCAGCTAAAAAAAAACTTTTAAACAATATGGGGACCAACCTAATATGACTCGGTCACCTTGGTGGGTTTAAAGACAACTCGAATGACTTGTAAAAACATAGTTTGACTCAAAATAAATATTTAAGATGAGATCTTTTTATAAATTTTAAGATGATAACATACTTGATTGATTCTGAACAACCCGGGTTAACCTTTCAATTTACATGTCAAGTCATTGGATCATGATAACCCTATAGAAAGAAAATCAAAACAAATTATAAAGCTTAATTTCTAATAAACTCAATGTTGAAGAATGAAATCAAAAACAAATTTAATTAAAAAAAAGAAAATAAATAAATTATGAATCCCAAATATCAAATATCACATAGTGTTGAAAAATAAAATTAAAATAAAAAATAATTAAAAAAACACAAAAAATAACTCAAGTAAACTGAGGTTAACTTGCTATACCAATAACTCGAGTAATGAAACATGAATAATCTCATAGAAAGAAAATCAAAATAAATTATGAAGTCTAATTATTAATCAATCCAATATTGAAAGATAAAATTAAGAAAAAAAATTCAATCAGGAAAATGCAAAAAAAAAAAAACTCAAGTAAACCGAGTTAAACCATCAAACTCGCGGTCTAGGTAATGAAACTTGGACAACCTCATAAAAAATAATTAAAAAAAAATATGAAACTCAATTCTCAATAAACACAATGTTAAACAACAAAAGTTAAAATAAAAAAAATAAATAAAAAAACTATTCAAATAAATATTACTTTGAAAGAAAAGGTAGTACTTATCATAAATTAAATTGAATTAAAACAAAATTCATAGTTTACATTCTACTTTTTAAAACATATTTGAATGGCAAAACGACTTTCATGACACTCCTTTCTCTAAGACAAACTCATTAAACTCTTAATCAATTTTTGTCGAGATTCGTCTGAGGAAATATTTCTAAGGGACTCCAAGGGATCAAGATTCTCTCCATCTAGGCTACTTCCCCTAGATGCCAGCTTTCCTCTCTCACCCCCAGGGACATTGCCTAAACTAGCCCACGAGAGCATTTCTAAGTAACACAAACAACTCACATTTTCATTACCCATATCAAATACGAGTCTTGGGGACGTGTGAAGAATCCGCACTCTTCCCTTACCCCTAGGGCTTACAAAGTTAAAACTCTAGATATAAGAGCATTTATAAGTGGGAAAACTATTTAGAAGAGCCAACTTGGTGATATTGCTTTTTAAATAGTGTAAATATAACATTTTTTTTTTATATATATATGCACTCTAATAAAAAAAATCATTTAAAAAAGCTAATTGTATTTTAATATATTTGATATTAATACAACTATTATTTAATTTTAATGAACTAATACAACTCCAATCAAAACTCCTCTTTTGCATAA
>Ga0325410_1002788_pt1 | contig 19623 bp, 10 predicted proteins | sample PopdelMetagenome_16_FD_206182 | JGI IMG/M metagenome (GOLD analysis project Ga0325410, IMG submission 206182) | Populus deltoides microbial communities from Bellville, Georgia, United States - Xylem-PdIQD-R3 | ecosystem: Host-associated > Plants > Phyllosphere > Stem > Wood/Secondary xylem... | reverse complement strand
AGAATAATGCGTAGAAAAATGAAGGATAAAAGGGTGCAGTGAACATCAAGCCACAATTGTGTTAATAGAATACCAAGTAATAAATTAGTTTTTCTTGTGAAGGCTAAACTATGAACTAAAAAGGGCAGAGACTTTGCAGGAAATTACCCAACCATGCCTATCTAGTACCGACACAATTGTCCAAAATGTAGGAGGCAACAGCAGGGGGGGGGGGGGGGGAAGAGGACTTCAAAGCCACATTTCAAAAACCGATGCATGTGTAAATACCAACCTTCTTCATTGCACAATGTTCCTGTCTAAATATCTTTGAGAATTACGGTAAAAACATAAGACAAAACTCAAAAAGAGGTATCTCTGCAAGGAGCAGGATATTACTCTGTTGATCTTCCAGCAGCAAAGAATAAATCTGCCCAATATCGACCATCAGTTTTTCTTGCAACACTCACAACTACATCAAGATACTCTGCGAAGTTTCTTATGAAATCACAGGTCTTCTCCAAAAGAGAGCGGTTGCCAGCATGTTTAGGGACTGATACCTGGTTCTTGTTCGCATTTTGCCTGCAAGGGAGTACTTTAATTTAGAAAGCCAATAACACAGTTCATGCTGATTGTTTAAATCAATGAACCACATATCTTCCAACTTGAGAACAACTAAGATTTAGTTGACCAAGGAGACGAATCAAACAGCCATTTGATTGTGCCCATGAACAAACAAATACAATTGAAGCTGTCACCCCAAAGTTTCTTGGTTATGGTCGTTATGTTCAAACAACAGTTATGTGGAATAAAGTTGGCTTAGAAGCTTATTGATTGCATATTTCATTAATATCTGGCTCCCAGAAAAAAATTCTAAGCATTGATCTTCTAGTTATCATGCATGACATGGTTCCATCTCTCTTTATGAGATACACATACCTTGAAATTTCTGCATCAAATACAGTAAAAAGGAGCAATTCCAGGCAATGGGAAAAGTGAGGCTTTTCTGCTGATAATTGTGCTAACCGCAAAGCCTCCTCTGTTTTGTCTCTCTGGCAGACAAAGAATCACAATCAGAATAAGTAAGTATGCCTTAAAGCTAGAAGGACTGTGAGCATGTGTTTTCAGCAGCTGGTTTGTTTCAAAACAGGACTAACATTTCTTTTCCAATAAAAACAGGACTTTCATACAGACAAGCAACCTTTTTACCATAATGGAAAAACCCACGAAGGGCCTATTTTGGAATTGCATCATCATGGTAATCACCACAAGGTAAAAACTTCTTGTACTGCCACATGGTAAACACCTCATGGCATTTACAACTTCACTATGGCATGTACCATCATGTAATCAACAGTGTTATAATTTTGACATGTGATGTTGGCCTAGACCCTGTCATGACAATTGGTGACTAAAAAGCAGAAAAACGAAATTGGAACTAGCATTTTATTTGCTCAGGGTTATCAGTGAACAGTGAATCTATGGATATCTAAAACTTCAATTGAAAAAAATAGACTTTTCATCCCAGGACCAGTTTATTTATAGCACCAAAGTGATAAAAACACTGCAGAAGCTAAGTGCTAAAAGCCAAAACCAGAGAGAATTCCAGATGCTGGCTTGCCATATGCCCCAGCTCACAGCATAACTGCTTAGTTGATCAATTAACTCTCATGCAATAGCTAAATTGATGGTTCATACACAGAAATTATGTTGCATGTGAACTTAAGTAACCTTCTTCTAATACCAAAAGGAGAAAGCATAAGCAGCTTCCTACAAATTTTTCAAATACCAAGTCCAACAATTGTTTCCCCTTCTGCATCCACTATGGGGTTATGTTTGATTGGAGGTTAATGGGAGTTATAATTTACCCTTGTGAAATTTAGTTTGTTTGGTTTCTAGTTTTGGAAAAGATAACTTATTAAGGGGATACTCATTACCCTAAAGTGGTATAATTTTTATGGTAAAATTTAAACTCCATGCATTTTTTTTCAGTCTCCTCTTTGTCCCAAAACACACACCAGATGAAGTTTTTATTACTCTCTCACCAACCATTTCTAGTAGCTTAATTACGTTCTCTCTCTTTCTACCAAGTAAATGATTTACTCTTCGATTTATTAACATGCCAAACATCCTTAAAAACTAACCCTTGCACCCTTAAAAATGACTTTTGTAATAAATACTCCTTTAATAATTCACCCCCATTTTTTAACCCCATACCAAACACCACCTAAGTAAAAATCAAAAGCAAAACAAAAGAGAAGTAAAATAAAAGAATAGTGATACCTGAAGAAGGTGTCTGAGTAAGCAATGCAGTATGGTTTGAGCTTGAGGAGATGGCTCAAAACATGGAAATTCAGTGCAAGCTGAAAAGGACATTCTCTGGGAAACACCAACAACCACCCCAGCATTTGGAAGAAGCCCTAGAGGATACACTTCACGATCAAATTCTAGTTCTGGATCCAACTAAAAGATAAATCATAAGATGTCAAGTTAGACCTATTCAGGATACATCAATCAAGAACCAGACTGAAATCACAGAAAACCAAAAGGATTGCTGTTAAGAATATATATATATATATATATATAACCAACATAGATGGATAGAGTACAAAATAAGCTAAACCAAATACATGTAGCAACAAATAATGATATAGACAGAGAAAAGGATATAGCTTCCTTATAAATAAAGACATATAACCAAAGTGCTAAAATCACAGTCAACCAAGAATTTAAACAAAGCCAAGTCCATTTTACTGACTTCAAAAGAAACTGAATCAGTCAAAGCTAATCAAGAATGCTTAAAATTTAACTTGAGGGCTACACCGACAAGTTCCGTCTTCTAAGTATTAAGCGTAGAAATTTCACAACAAAAAAAGAAAATGAATTTGCATCCAGTAAGTATACAAAATTCACAAGTCCTGCTCCATATCATCTGTCAAATACCATGGTATAAAGAACCTTTAATGTTACTGATTATATGCATACCTGCAAAAAGTCTTCCTGTTTAAAAGGATCAGCACCTGGAGATGGATACCAAACCTGTAAAAGAAAGCTTCCAACAAGATCTACATCAGACAAGTACAGTAGACAGACACTAAAGGTAACCCAATTATAGAAGCTAATAATAGCTAAGAGTACAGGAAAGAGATTATGAAGCTTAGCATTAAATTACCTGCATGCCTCGGTGGCCGTAATCCAGCCAAGAGACTTCCTCAATTAGACTTGCCTTCTCCTCTGATTGACCACAGGTAACCCAAAATAATTCAACAGAGTCAGTGAGCTCTCTTTCACGTCCATCATCCAAATCCAAAAGCGAGAGTTCCCCATTTGTTCTCAGTATCAAACATCTAGCAAAGTGTGCAGCGATTCAGAGGCATATGGTACACAAAAGAAATTCCATCAGTATTTGCAAAGATGAATACCTTGCAGGCTCTGTGTCCAAAAACTCTGAAGATGAAATATGATTGTCTGAGGCCAACTCTCTTGGAAGCCGGTCAGGGATGAAACGCATAGCTGCAGGATGGCTCTTTGCAGTCATGATAGAAAGTTCTCGTACTGTAGAAAGCTGTTTGTCATTTTATCACTTCAAAGTATGAAGAATAAAGTTTCACTAAAATACTCAAGTGCAAAATTAAACTCCAAGAGGATATGGATATCAAAAAAATTCCCATATATTGGTTATAATATTTAATAATAAGAAGCTGGAAAATATTCATTTACCTGCAAATCTGGAGTGCTAGAAGGAGTCAGTTCACCTAACAATCTCACATGGAATATGTGGACATCAAACGGGCGATATGTGACTAGTATATGGTCTTGATAGACATCCATCACCATTGGTTTAGCAAGCAATGGCTTTCGACAAAGTAAGGAGCTCTGGTCAAGGTGGTATCTTGGATAAAAAAGTAATTCATACCTGCAAAAAACCAATTATTTGAATAATAAACTATATTGCAGGGTTAAATAAGATAAAAATTGTAAATCTACCCAAATACATAAACCAAGACTGACAAGTGCCACAGAGGAATGGCTTAAGAAATCAGCCCAGCCTGTACCAAGTCTCGCCTAAACACTTTGTTGCACAAACAGGAAAAATCATTTTGGAGGTATTTTTGAGAGGCTTCTCTATAGTGGAATCCTGAAGCGATGGCATGTCGAACCTTTGTGAAACTTCGACTTCTCAACAAGTATTCTTCTATTTGAAGTTAGTCTTTACTAGTCCGAGTCCTTAAACAACAAGGAAGAATCTAGAGTTCGTAAACGCCTATACAATCAAAGTTGTTTCCTAAGAATTTTGATAATGGACTTACAGGTATTTGATTTTATTTCAAAGGGCTATGTGTCAAGTGCTGTGTCTGCATACCTATCATATAAATCCCAATTCTTCCCACATCACAGGAAAAAAAAAATCAGAATTTCCATATTCACCCGCTACCCTACCTCGGAACCTGTCCCAATTACCACCCCAGTGAATTAAAAGGGTTGGTCTATCTAATCATAATTCAGGAGTGTATCATAGAACACTAAACACTAACACTTCATGAATCAATAGATATGCAGCGGGCACCATCTGATGCAAATTAGTCAAATGGCTCAAAATCAGATGGTTCCCTCTGCAATCTATAGATTCATGAAGTACTGGTTTTGTTTCTACAAAAATTTACCAACTTAGAAGCTTGAATAACCAAGCATGTCTGTAAACAGAGATTGATAACTCACGTGTTAGAAGAATCAATGTAGTTGCAGACAACAACAATCTTCCCTAGCCATAACAACCCTTTGCACTGAATCTTTTGTTCCTGAGTAATATCTCCAAACACTCGCCACTTTTTCAGCTGTATATCATATAAGATCAACCCATGGAGGCCTGCAACAGCTAAGTGCATTCCGTCCTTGCTAGCCGCAACATGTTGAACTGGCCAGTTTTGGGAGATATAGGAAACCTAAGCAAAAGAAAGTGCATATCAGCCTCAATAAATTACAAAGACAAGTAAATGATGACAGTCAATAACTTGTGCTATTTGAACACATAACTGGAAGGTTTAGATGTAGAATTCTGAGTTCATCAGTATCTTCGGACTGTACAACAAGCAACCGATCTTCACCATAAATAACTTGACGAACGTATGTCATTCCTGAAACTCCTCTGGAGAGGCAGCATTTGCCAAATGAAAATGCAATAACTCTCTCAAGAGACTCTTCTTCAATCACATAAAGCTTATAACCATATTCATCCCACTGCATCAATGAGGTGCCATTCATCAATGCCTCGTATTTACAATCTTGGTTTGGCTTAACCTTTGGAGAAGATAAAGATAAACCAATTTGACGAATTGTTGACATCAAACGACACCCAGATACAGACCACACTGTAAGTCCTCTTAACTTCCACCCAACAGCAAAAGCAGAATTATCAGGTGTCCACGCGATACAAGTGACAGGACCAGTTTCATCCATGGAATAGCTGCAAAATAATAAGACCATGACAAAGCTTTTGAAATTCATGAACTCAAGTCCAAACACAAGAAGTACATGAATAGCATCAAGTCACAAACCAGAAGGAAATGATCATCTAAAAGTTAGGAGGTTAGTCAGGAAAAACTTGAATGAGGTGAATAAGTTTTAAGGAATTCCTCATTTTACGTTGTTAATAGGTGGAATCAAATGATCATTTCAGAAATTCAGAAATTTTAAATTTCCCAAAGTTTCCAAATTAGTCCAACTTCATACTTTTCCGTGAGTTCAATGCCTAAAGAACAAACACTCAGTGATATTGAACTACCTCACCCCTACAATAACCCTGCTGACAGGATGCAAGAAACTTACCCCCAGTCAGACAAAGACACAGAACGAATGAGAGATGCAGATTCTGCTAGGTTGTATAACTCAACAACCCCTCTTCTGGTACCAACAGCAAGGATTTGTTGATCTGAAGCTACTGAAGTACATACAGCATCATCAGAACCTAACTTTTTTTCGGGTTTGATATATTCAACTTGCTTTAAACCTCTCTTGCTTACAGAGCACGATACTAGTTGTCCATCAGAATACAAGACAAACAGCAACCTCATCGGCAAGCAAAGTTCCAGCTGCACAATAGCAGTCTTCCTGGTGATATTATGATTAGATACAGAACCTGATGAAGCCCTTCCAGAAGCAAAACCGTTACCTAAAGAATGTGGTGAGATGGAGGTATCACTGCTGTCACGTGAATAGGGATTAATTTCAAAAGCTCCATAGAACTGTTAAGAAATTGAGATACAATCAAAAAAGAATTCACTCAACAGTTTATCTTAAATAGACTTGTAACATCTAAATAAAACAAACATTGTGAGTTATTATAATCAATGCCTATTCTGTTATGATTACCTCTCCCTTCCAGGAGATACTGTATAGAGATCCATTGGAAAGTCCTAGTAACATATGTTTGTTATCACTAACAAAATTGCTCCTGCCACAAAAAAAAAATATATTAGAGGACTACTATGAAAATCAAGAGTAAAAGCTTATAAAAAAACTGAGAGTATATGAGAGTAAACAGGAATCATATAGATTAAAATACACACACATAAAAAACTAGCATTATGTACAATGCAAACATATACACAACAGTATGGAATGCGAATTCCACATCTGCATTTACATGTTCAAAACCAGAGTCAGTTAGGAATCAGCCCACCCTCCCCTGAAATAGGAAAGAGTAGCCAAGGTTACTTACACTGTCAATTCCTTATCTGCAAAGGGCACTTGCTCACTAAGAACAAGAGTTATATTAGCAAGAAACAAGCCAGATGGTTGCTTCCCTCCAATTTGTATTCTTTTTTCAGAGAATTGAACCTTGAATATATGCAAAAAGAAAGATGTTGTCTGCACACAATAGAAAGCATATATATATATAAGCAAAACTATCACAATTCACTTTTCATAAACTCAACGCATCCAGGCTTTATTTCCAGACCAGACATAAAAAAAAAGGGTACAAACTAAAACAATTTAATGACGAGCCACTCTTCATGCCATTTTGTCTATATCATTATCCATATAAAAAAATTAGAGAAAACAGAAGATTGTCCCCATAAAACTGATTTAATATTACAATAATTGAGCCCGAACTTCTAGCTTCAACTGTTCATCTAGTGAAGCTAACTAGCTACAGTCTCAGCGTCTACTAGTCTTCCAATTTCAATAGAATTTTGACAAATAGGGATAGGTGCACCACATTATTTCTACAGTGTGAGTTGACTGAATCTACGTAAATGCATTTGCCTATTCCAGTAATTGTCAAATGCATGCAAAGTTTCTTACATGAAAACTATCGAGATTGGCGAGAAAGCACAAATGAAGTAGCACATCAAACTCAAACATACAAAAAGAAGTCAAAATTAAAAAACACTTACAAGAATGGCTATCAGTTTAGTATCGGGACTCCACACAGCCTGTAAATTTTCGCCTTCTCTCTCCAACGACTCCGCATCTCTCTTATACTTGCCTAACCTCACTTTATGCTGCACATAATCACAAAAAAATAAAAATAAAGACCAGCAAAAATTCACAAATCTAAAAACCCTAATTATCCACGATGAAACAAAAATAAGCACATGAAAGTGATCATAAGCTCCTTGTGAACCTGAGAGGAGCTCCAGAGCTCGAGGCGAGAAGGAGAGACAACAAGGAAGAGGCGATTGATGACTTTGAAATAAATGATCCGCTGTTGTGAAGGACAGAGTCCTTGTTCTAGAGGGATCACCTGCGGCCATCCGTATGCCATATACATCTTTGATTCGGTCTTGGTGCCTTGATTTGTCTATTTATTTATTTATTTATTCAGAGAGATCGCTCTGGTAGTGATTTGCAGAATTTGATGGAGAGGTTGTTAGGGTTTGAGAGATAGAGGATGATCTGAAGCATTTCCAGGGAGAGTGAGTGATGCAGCAGCATTTCATTATATTTTTTTCATTCCATTCAGGTAAGATCTCTAGATCCATTAATTTTAAGTGTAGATGATTGTTTTTTCGGGTCTATGCCATCATTTTTTGTCTTGATCTCTTTATGGAAAACACGACGTCGCACCCGCACGCAACCAGAGGGAGTTTCTCTCAAATTCTATTTCCGCTTTCCGTAAGCGTTTTATAAAGCGATTTAAAAATATATTAAAATAATATATTTTTTATTTTTTTATATAATACTTTAAAACTGTTTAAAAATATAAAAGAATTAATTTTAAATAAAATAAATAAATTTTAACCGACAACTGTTTAGCCACACTCCCAAACTTAAATATTTTTTAAAAGTGCTTTCGGTTTTTAATACATTATAATTGTTTTGATGGACTATCAAATATAAAAATAATATGAAAAAAACTCATTTTAATATATTTTTAAATAAAAATTTATTTTAAAAAATATCTTTTACCACAACCTCAAAAATCTTTCAAAAAAATATTTATAAAATGTGTTTGAGTTTTTTAATGCAGTACAAGAGTTCAAACCCGTCCGTGAAAAATACGCTTAAACACAAATTTCTGATTTGTAACTTAGATTATCAAAAGCCCAAGCCTCTAAATGTGATTCTGGAAGAAGAAAAAATCCACGCTGGACCTTATCCAGTTACTCTTCATTCGATTTGCTCGAATGCTCACCCATGGACTAAAGATCTATTCCACCGCTAAAAGATAAATTGCTAACCCGTGGGCCTACGAGGAAGATCTATTCCACCGCTAAGATAAATTGCTAACCCGTGGGCCTATGGGGAAGATCTATCCCACCAAGTTGTCTCTGTCCGCTGGCGAGCTCATTGCGAGCCAACTCTAGCACGCTTCAATAGCCACGAATGTATCGGTCTTCTGTTCGCTTATGATCCAGCCCTTGGATGCAATGGAGCTTGGTTTATTTTTCCCCACCTCCGGCTTGAGAAATGTTGTTAGGTGAATTGATTTCATATATAAACAAGACGACAGAAGGCAGTTTTTCTAATATAATAGAAAGAACAGGCAGAAGGGTTATAGCATGGGATCATTTCCAAAGTTTTGAATCAATTGTCTAATGCAGTTCAGTTTACTAGTTTACCACATATTAAGAAAATCACCAGACAATAAGATCCGGGCTTCTTCTGCCCTCTGAGAATAATGGGAATAATGGGACACTCTCTGTGCATACGAGCATAACCACAGAGCTAATTCTTAAACAATGACTCAGGAGCCTGCATGTTTCGTAGCCCTGAAGATTGCAGTCCGTAAATTAAGCTCTATTTATTTTTACAGTTAGATTATTTTGATGTGCTGATATTAAAAATAAATTAAAAAAATAAAAAAAAATATTTTAAAAATAACCGCTATTACAATAAAAAAACAAGTACCGTACTATGTAGAAATATCAAAGACCCAAAGAGGAAGGAGAGATTTTGATACAGCCGGGATCATTTATGTTACAATAATGCCTAAAATGTAAGATTACACATCAAAAGAGTATTTATTATTAGTTGTTTTCCATTCCCATTCTCTACAATTTGGTCCTCCAAAGGAATACTAAAATTGCTAATCTTGAAACATAACATTTTGTGGTGGCCAAGATTAGCTAGGTAGATGTTCTTCATCTCATATTGTATGGAACCATAATTGCATGAGTTGGATCCTGTTTCCACGTAAATGAAACCTTCCCAGTTCAATCTTTTAAAACCATAAAAACTAAGAAAGAAAAAAAGAAACATAACTCCAATAGACATATGCACACACAACCAAATAATTATGATTAACCACAGCCTTTACATGGAGTTTAGTAACACGGTTGAAATCGTGTTTTTTAAAAATTAAAAAAATAAATTTTTATTTAAAATTATTTTTTAATAATATTATTTTAATATATTTTTAAATAAAAAAATATTTTAAATTATAATTATTACCATAACTTCCAACATCCTCAAAATATCTCGTAATCCCATTTTCTGGTGTAAAACACGATGGTTTGGGCTGCATGCTTGGGAATAAGATCGTTTATTTTGAAGCGTTGTTGTGAGCAACCAAATAAATAAATAAATAAATAAATAAAAACCCTCCATCAAATCAAACCTTCCTTGCTTAAGGAACCAATCCATTGCTCGTGGAGAGTTAACTTGGTTGATAGCAAGGTATATTTCTCGAACTATCATATAGGATTTGAATTAAAAACAAAACTGTAATAAAATAATTTATTGTAAATATATTAGTTTAGAATGCGGATTAACTACTTAAAACTCCAAAGGTACATGGAATACAGCTGGAAACTATTAACTTTTAGTTTTTAAAAATTTTTTTTTTTTCAAAAGCCAAGGAAAAAATTATTTGATAAAATTATAAAAATCGTTTTTAAAAGTCACTTGGAAGCTAAAAATTAGAAGTTATAGTTTTTTATGTAAAAATAATTTAACATCACTTATTATTACCAGGCATTTTTACAACTATAGTAGCCACAGCCAACAATCCAAAGAAGAGAAAATCACCCAAAAAGATAAAAGAAAGATGTGAAATGGATACTAGGGATTTGTTTAGTGATGTTGTGAGGTCTAATTAAAATTTTATTTTACCATAATTATGATTATCATTTTAAAAATATTTAATTAATTAATATATGCTATAATTTGCATGGGTATCATTAAATTTATTTTTTTGAATCATAATCACAAAAATCAACACAATTTTCAAATATCAAACCCAAAGTGAAGAATAAATTAAGCACTTGTTTCATTTCTTTGCATCCAGATTTGATTTTTTCTGTGCATGTCTATCATCCTCGCAATATTTTATATGTATATTAGATTTGCAAGGTGTTCAGTGGATTTAAAAATTAGTAGTGGTGCATATAAACTTACCCGAACATTATATAAAAAAAAACATATATATTAAGCACACTAAAAAGCTACGTGTGTGTGTGTGTGTGAAAGTCGAAGCCCACGGATTCAGAGAAGAAAACGTAATAATTGAGCTTCTGGGTTGCGGGTGTTCATGCACTATAGACAGCCCACGGATTCAGAGAAGAAAACGTAATAATTGAGCTTCTGGGTTGCGGGTGTTCATGCACTATAGACAGGTAGATAGGAGACAGAGATCAGACATCTTGGTTTTGCATGAGGTCTCTTGTCAGTAAATTTCGAAGACACGCAGGAAAATCCAACCATTCTTCACATCAAAACATCTTATGAAAAATTAACTTTCAGCTTTATTCATGACATGCAACGAACTAGATTATGAGAAAATCGAAACCAGACTTTGGTAGGTATGATTTTGAGTACAGGTTTTGTGCCCTATTCATGCGCATTGCTGAATATTACGTGCAGAGTATATTTACACATGGAAATCTTCCTTTAGAAAAAAACAGAAGATGATTTGAATTGCTTTAGAATTCAAAATTCTTTCATCTTGGGATTTTGGGTTTGAAATTTTGGTTTAAAATACAACTAATAAAAATATTTGAAGCAAATTTAATTATGGGATCCCTCACAATTTGAGTTAAGATTTTATGGAAAATTATTATTCAACACATATATTTTAAATCAATTGTGTATAAATGAAAAATTAATACAAACAAATGATATTATCTTGCAAAAGTATAGTGTAATGATTATATTTTTCTAAAATATATTTTTTAAAAAAATTACACGATCCTTTTACATTTTAAAAGCACAATGTAAAGAATATGTTACATTTAAAAATAATAAATATTGAACTTATATCTAGAGGCATTTCTATCCTTCCATATTGAGATTTTTGTAATAAACAAGGTGGCAGGGGGCATTTTGGTTTTTTAATTAATACAAATATTATTAAAAAAAATTATTGGCATGTGTGGCGTCATACCACCTCCAGACACTACCTCTTGAAATAACGTTGGAAGCACCTTAATATTAGTTTTTAATATTTGATTTATTGAAAATTGATTTTCGTGTTTTTTTTTAAAAAAATTTGAGTTATCTTAATCCTATACTCATAATCATGGAGTTAGCAAGTTAACTCGAGCTGATTTAATTTTTTTTCATTGATTTTTTTAATTAACTTTTTTTTTCTAGTTTTTCCCTTTAACATCGGATTATTTGATAATTGAGTTTCATAATTTTATTTAGTTTATTTTTAACAAGGTTAACCTGGTATTATGATCCTATCGTAAATTCGACAAGTTAATCTGAATGGATTCAATTATGATTTTTTTTACCTTTATTGTGTTGTTAATATTTTTTTGTTATTTATTTATTTTTTTTAATTGTATTATTTAAATTAGTAAAGGTTGTTAAATCAATCTGCTCAATGGCCTATATTTTTAGGAATGCTTTACAATGAAAACAATTTGGGTCGGCGTACATCATTACGCGAGCCCTTAACTAGTTAAATATCTAAAGAAGAACTAGATTCTTGAGTCCTTTCTCCTCCATACTTTTCGTGATTAATACTGGATGACTACTACAGTGTTTTATGAATGTGAACTATTTACTTGAATACTATATAACTAAATTATATTTTCATGTTATGTTGTGCTACGGGTCAAAAAGATTTTAAATAAAAAAATATTTACAAAATTATTTAATATTATTATTAAATATAATTTAATAGGTCATCATTAAAACCTCATGGCTCAACTCTTTGTCTAAGTTTCAAAATTAAATAAAAATTATCACTATGTCAATTTAATGGGTGAAAAGACATCCAATAAACATTAAAAAACATAGTTTGGTTAAAAAAAAAAGATTTAAAGAAGGTATCTTTTTTTTAATATTGAGATGACTCCATATTGAATATTTTCTGACTTTGTGGTTTAATTTGTCAAACTTATGACCCGGGTCATCCATAAAACCTTTCAGCTCAACTCATTGTCTAGCATGGTTTTAAAATTAAACAGTGTAGAAGTTGTTTAGACGTGATTTAATCAACTTGACGGGTGTAAAGACATCCAATGATCATTAAAAAGTATGGTTTGGTTTTAAGAAAGATTTCAAGAAGATATTTTTAAAAAAAATATTGAGATGACAATATATTAAATTATCCATGACTTTGCGATTTAACCCGCCAAACCCACCCGGGTCATGGACTCCGTTGAATTTTGATAACTTTGTTTCTTTTAAAACTATTTTTTACTTAATTATATGATAACAAAATCAAGCACAAACCAAAATGTTGGCACGTTTATTTGATATCATGATAACTTAATAAAAAAATAAAATAAATTATAAATACCGATTAAAAAACAACTAGATGTTAAAATATAAAATTAAAAAAACAATAAATAAAAAAAATTAAAGATGAAATCATGAAAGAAAAAGAGGTGATTTACTGTTTTATGAACAGTGAAACACTAGTTTCACTTTAGTTGTATCAGTTAACTATATAAACATTTTGCCATTCTATCAAAATTTATATGCACCCTATGGAGTTTGAATGCTTTGTTTAATTACTTGTAGATTTTGGTATTCCCTTCAAGTTTTATGACATTTCAACTACCGTCCGTAAAACAATAGTTAAATACACGGACAATGATACCGAAGCATTTGGGACATGAGTGTCTTGTCCTGGCCAGGCACAGGTTAGAGTCTTGGCAATTGCAAGTGTTAGGTAAGATTTCATGTTCATGGTGCTCGCATTCATCAGCTGAAGTTCGCACCACCGACGATATTTGTCCTCCGTCTTTCCCCTTTGATCCCACTGACCCACCACTCCCGAGTTTTCATGGACCCAGGATTCTTCTTGCCTTGCTCCCTTATCATTCATGGACTTTTGAAGTGGGTTTTGCCCCTACATCATCTATTTTAAATCATCTCAGTATTAGTATCATAATATGAATCATGAATTTTACCAGCTAATTTGAGTAACTTTAGGTAAATTTAGGTTGTTTTTAGAATGTTATGATTTAGATTGATTTAATAGATTATTGTTTAATATTTTAAAAAATAAATATTATCTTGAATTTTTTTAATCAAATTATATTTTTATTGATGGTTTAAGTTGTTTTGAACCCGTTAAATTAATCGAGTGATATCAAATTAATTTTTGAAATAATATGTTGAAATCCTTGGAAATTAAAACATATTGCTTCAATTAAAAAAACAAAATAACAACATGAACATAATTGACGACTTTGATTTCAATTTGCTCGTGACTGCTATCAATTGGGCTTGGCACTTTTTTTCAACAGTGCCACTGTTTTCTTTTCTCTATTATTTTATTTATTAGAAAATGGTTAACTTTAGGAAAAAGAGATTTAAAAATGGTTAACAAAGATAGATAAGATAAATATATTCAAGAGCTATATAGATATAACATATATTAATGAAATAGATTTGAGATTTGCAGTTTATTACTCTAGAAATCAATAAAAAAAAATTATTAATTGTTGTTTCTTATATAAATTTTAAAATGAAAAGATTAAAGTTAATGTCTTAAATTATTATAAACTCGAAGTAAAAAAAAAAAAAAGATTGAAGAGTTTAGATTGTACATTCATAATATAGAGGTAAGAACAATTTAAATTTAAGGATGAGATTTTTCAACCAAGAAAGACTGATACAATAGGATTTTTAGGAAAAATAGTCTTTCTTGATTATTTTTATCTTCTTTTATTTAGTTTAGGAAATGAAATAATATGCTTAATAATTTTATTTTATTTTTTAATTTTCTTATGACTTCTATTACTTTTATTTTATTTTTGGATTTTTAGTTTGTTTAAGTTGGCTTTTGAATTAATTTAAAAACAAATAAAAAACTTAGTGATGGAACTGAGATGGAACAATCCACACAAAGGTGTGGTATGTAGTGATCCATGATAAAATGACCCATATAAAGTTGCATAAGGAATTTACAATGGGGTGACTTGGACAAAGATTTTAGGGGGATACCATCGGGTGATCTACATATAAAAAAAAGTTGTAATGAAAAATTATTAACTAAAATCTAAACTTGATGACAAGTTCTTTGTAGATCAAATAGATTGATGTAAAAGCTTTTTTGAGAAAGTAAATATTTTTCCTAACTAATTTTATTTTTCTATTCAGTGTTATTATATTTTTTAAGTTTTTTTCTATTAAAATAATAATTTTCCTATCTAATTTTTTTATTTAGTATTATTAGATTGTTTTAGTTTTTTATATATAAAAAGCTGTAATACTGATTGAGAATTGCATAAATACAAATTAAATATTTTGTATGTCGTGTGCGTCCTTAATTTTTTAGAATTTTTATTTATAAAAATTCCGTTAGCGATCATTTCCGTCTCCGTTAAAATTAATTAACTCTCTCAACTTGTTTTAGAAAATTTCAAATTCCTTTTCTTAATCTTACCCGCTCGCAGCTCCAAATTAATTATAATAATCAAAAAGAGCAAATTGCAAAGGAGATAGAGATGGCTGCTTACTGTGCAGGCCAGCAGCATCGTTTCTCTCTCTTTCCCAAATGACAGCACGTGGCACGTGTGCTAAATGTCCGCGTTCTGTCTGATAACACCGGTGGCTATTTTCTAATAACTTACGGTTTTAACTTTTACGCAGCCTTCCACCAAATTTAAATCACCAAGCTACCGCTAATCATCATTATCACAGACCAATCGAATCCAATTCAAGTTCTGGGACCCACCAAAAGAGCCCACTCATCTCCTTTTCTATGGGTCATATTAGAAACACCGAGCATCACAGCTCGTAATTTTACACCTTTCTCACTGCACTCTCCATGTTCTGTATTAAAAGTGATAGAGGCACTTCTTACATTTGAAGCCGCTGAAGTAGAAGCTTCCCTTCTCTCTTTACTTCTCTCTCAAAGAAACTCTTTAAATTCTTGAAGGCCCAGCTTTCTCTCGCTATCTCTCAGAAAAGAAACAATCTTTTTTCTTTGTTATCCCTCTCTCTCTCTCTCTCTCTCCTTTTCCCGCTGATGGGGTTTCCAGTTGGGTATTCAGAGGTTTTCTTACCAAAGTTGTTTGTACACACACTTTCCTTTCTGGGTTTTATCAGAAACCTCATTTTGTGTCTTTTCAACTATCTGGGGTTGTCAGGTTTTCTTGAAACAGACAATATTTGGCCCGACAACCCGATCCGAATGTCCTGCTACCCGCCTCTATCAGCTGCCCTTATCCGGGAAATCTTGCCTGTCATCAAGTTCGAGGATTTGGTTACTGGGGATGGTGGTTGTTGTGACTTGCCGGAGAGTTGTGCTGTTTGTTTGTATGAGTTTGAGGGAGAGGATGAGATCAGGTGGTTGAAGAATTGTAAGCACATTTTTCACAGGGCTTGTTTGGACCGTTGGATGGATCATGATAGGAAAACGTGTCCACTTTGCAGGAACTCGTTTGTGCATGATGAGACGCAGGAAGAGTTTAATCAGCGGTTATGGGCTGCAAATAATGATGTTAGTGATTTTTACTGTGAGTAGAGTTCACTATCAGTTTTCCAGAGAGCTTGGTTTTTTTTTTTTTCATTTTTAATTGTGGTTGTATCATTTGTACATATACATGGAAATTTGGCAATTCAGCCAAATATAAGGTTTTTTTCCTTACTTACTATGAATTTCTGTTACATGAGCCTTAATTCGTATGATTAATGGAACATGATTGGTCTGGGTCCATCAAATTTTGTCCTCTTAAGCTTATCTGTTAAAAATGGCATGAACTTTTGTGTGTGGGTGCATACATGTGTAACATATAGAAAGGGACGGCTGCAAGGAAGCTGGTGGGGGTGCGCTGATATTTTTGTCTGGTGATGATAATGAAATTGGATTCTGTGCTCGACCCATCTCTCTCAGGCTCGAGGCTCTGTTGCTGTGCCAGCAAACATAGCTTGCGTAAACTGAAAGGTCTCAAACCTACCTACTCGGTTCGGGTCAATATTCATGGTAAATTATATTTCATGGGGTATAGAAAGGAAAAGACTTACGACTTGGGAAAATAGTTAAACTTGGGAGTCTCTCCAAGGTCAAAGCAGCAGCAGCACAGATGCGACTATGATCCCAGATCAGACTTCTTCGATGTCTCCAATTATTCACGCTGAAGCTAAATTGGCGTTTAAATCTGCAGTAGACAGTGCTGGTTTCATGTTTCAGCGAAAGCAGCAGCTGCTGGTGTCGTTTTTGCAAAGAAAGATGTTCTATAAGATCACCATTCCGAAATTCCAGAAGCTAACACTAACAATGAAGCAGAGCATATCAGAATGAATGGTGATGAAAATGATAGTACCATAACTGCATTTCGAGCACCCTTCAAACTGGTCCTCCGTGTTCAGTGGGTTCCAACGCACAGGACATTGATACAGTGCGAATACCAAGTATAATTGATAAGACTTTGTACGGAGACCCTACCTATCTCTATTTTCTTGTCTTCATTAAAAAAAACATCATAAGGAAGCAAGGTATAGCATAAACCTAAATACGCAATGAATTGAAATTGATGTATTCATTGAATTTCTAGCCCTCAAGAATTAAATAACAGAAAGCATAATGTAAAAGCTTTTGCGTAAGATTTACTAGTAAATTCAACTAGAAAAGCCCAGATCCTTCTTTCTTACTCTAAATTCAACACCGAACAAGCAACTTTTTTTTAACCAACTCTGAACAAGTATGAACAGTATTAATAAAGGTATTTGAAGTTCACGACTAAACTTCTCTAGCAATATATCCTCAGGCAAAATGTTCATGAAGTTATATCATAATGGACAATCCCAGAGACAGACTGAACCAATAAGTAGTATCTGTATAATGAGCATAAAAGAAACTGGAAGGCTCATAATCATGGGAGATTGGAAAGAACATTCAATTTTCACTGGCATGCGATTGCATTTCAATCGATTATTTTTTTTTTAGATTAACATGAGTGTTCGGACTAGTTTGTGTGTATCTCAACTAATTTTATGGTCCTGAAATTAACGATCATGTAAGTCTTTAGTGGCTCTGAGAGTACTCGAACTCGTGACTAATTCAATCCTATAATCTTAATATTATTTTTTCTTTTCTTATAGTATTAATATCTTATCTTGAAGACATAATTTTTATAAATTCAATTTCCCGCATCAAAGACATAAATTCCATCAAATTTAATTTCTCGCTTCGAAGCATAAATTCCATGAATTCAATTGCAATTTAATTGTATATAATATATATAAATTTCTTTGTATTCTAACATTTCATATAATTCTATACAATATATAGACATTTCTTTGTATTCTTAGAATTGGAGATTTTTCAATTTCCCCACCCAAAACATGTGAAAATGTAAATTTAATTAAAAAAGAATGCCTTACCACAATTAATTTACCTAATTTAAAGGCACCTTTTGCAATTAATCCTAAGAATCCCTTCTTCCTCTTCAATTTATGGTTTTCTCTCTCTAATTTCTCACTAAACTTATTAATTAGGGTTTGTTTTTTAGGTGAGAATCTCTCTAACTAATCTCCATGACAATAGATTTTTGAAGAAAATAGGAATAAAGGAGAAGAACTGAAGAAATTTCCAAGCTCACTCTTCTATCCCAAGCCATCAACCTTAGCTATAAAAAAGGGAGAGAAAAAACTTTTTTTTATTTACAATCATATCACTCATTTAATACCCCATAGATTATTCTATTCTAGTTAAATCTTCTATCGTCAGCATTTTTTATTTATAGATATATTATTTATTTCATGCAAAGTTTTACATAAATATTTTGAGAATATTTTTCACTACAATTTACCAAAAACTTTCTTTTAATTTACTATTATTTTTTGTAAGGGTTAATCATGGGGGTTTACATGATAGTACAATTTATTGAGTATTTAATGCAATTAATTTCAGCTACCTAGGAATAAGGAACTTTATTTTACTTCCATAATTAGTTTATAGAACCTTTGAGTTGAATCTAATCTATTGACTTTACCTTACTCTATGTTACCCTTTGGATAGGTTATGCATTCTAAGTTTTTTTTTGCGTTCATTTGTAATGAGAAAAGAAAAATCAAGCAAGGAAAAAAAAAGAGTACCATCACCTTCAAAATTAAGATTATTTGTTAGCTCTCTTCATTTGATCTAAGGTTCGAGTTATATAGTTGCTAATATGATAGTCACTGAAGGCTTACATGATTGTTAATTTCAGGACCCATGAGATTAGTCGAGGTGCACACAAACTAACCCGAACACCCATATTAATAATAAAAAAAAAAGATTATTTGTTAGGTAACCATCTAGTAGGTGGTCCAGTGGTAAGAGTTTTGGACTAAGGAGTTTGATCTTTTGTGATTTCAAATTCAAGCCACGTGGTTACTAATATGATGGTTACTGGAGGTTTACATGGTTGTTAATTTCAGGGCATATAGAATTAGTCGAAATACGTATAAGCTGATCCTAACAGTCATGTAAATAAAAAAATTTATTTATTAGGGTTTAGACTTTTATTTAGGTGATCGATTGTTTTTGCTGTAATGAAATAATTTAGGTGATCGATTTTTTTTTGTGTGCTGTGTTTGCACGGAGGAGTTTCAATAAAATTTAATTACTTTGAAGTGTTTTAAAAATAATTTTTTTAAATGTATTATTTTAATATATATTTTTTTTTAAAATAACAATTACTAATATACTTACAACGCCCCCTTAATAACCCATGCCAATATATATGTACATGCACCTCGCTAAGCTTAACATTAAAAGCCCAGCTGATAGAAATCCATAACACAGTTTTTATT
>Ga0325410_1002786_pt1 | contig 19632 bp, 8 predicted proteins | sample PopdelMetagenome_16_FD_206182 | JGI IMG/M metagenome (GOLD analysis project Ga0325410, IMG submission 206182) | Populus deltoides microbial communities from Bellville, Georgia, United States - Xylem-PdIQD-R3 | ecosystem: Host-associated > Plants > Phyllosphere > Stem > Wood/Secondary xylem... | reverse complement strand
TCTGTTGACCAGTTAGGGTTCCTAGTGACCATAATACTAGGTGGCGACTCCTTAAACAAAGAATATCCCCATTAAAGAATAGGATGTCAGAAATCTGTTCTTCTCCAAATAATTAAATTTTTAAGGTCGCTGCGATGTCGGGTGCGACATGCTTCAATTGTGATGAGATTTACAACCTGGGACATCAATGCAATCGTTTGTTCTGGCTAGATGGTGTGGATGAATCCGTCTAGGGAGATAACGAAGACCATGAAATTAGAGAAGAACTTACACTAGAAATATCCTTGCATGCTATCATGGGAGAGAATTCAGGAGGCAAAACGATGAGAATTCAAGGCATCATTGGGAAACATAACTTACTGATTCTGATTGATTCGAGAAGTACTCATAGCTTCCTAGGTTCCAGATAGGTGACCAAATTAGGACTTACTTGTGAACTAAAGGAAGGGTTGTAGGTAGTGGTCGTAAATGGCAGCAAGATCAAAAGTCCAGGTCAGTGTCAGAATGTTCCTATTACGATGGGAAATCAATTAATTCATATTGACATCTACATTTTGACTTTGAATGGAGTTGATGCTATTTTGGGAGTGAATTGGCTTCAGACATTGGGTCCCATCCTATGGGATTTTAAAGCCAAATCCATGGTTTTTTAAATAGAATGGAAGAGTTATGGAATTAAAGGGAATTGAGTGCTCACACTCTACTCCAACTGTACAACTTCAAGCTGTAGAAATGGAGTCACCTTTAGATACGACCCTTAACAATCTTTTAATTGCATTTGATGCTGTATTTCAAAAACCATAAGGCCTTCCTCCTACAAGATCATATGATCATCGTATCAATTTGTAGCCAGGAACACATCTTGTCATGGTACGTCCATACAGATATCCTCACGCACAAAAAGATAAAATGAAAGGCAGTGCAAGGATAAGTTAGAGTGTGGCATCATCAGGCCTAGTCAATCTCCTTATTCATCGTCGGTACTTTTGGTCACTAAAGCAGATAACACATGGCGATTCTGCATAGATTACAGAGCCTTGAATTCTAAGACCATCAAGGATAAATTTTTTATACTAATGATTGATGAGCTATTAGAGGAATTGCACAGCACAAAATATTTCACAAAACTTGATTTGCGCTCAGGGTATCATCTAATCAGAATGTATCCAACAGACGTGGAAAAGACAACATTTCACACTCACCACGGCCACTATGAGTTTTTGGTGATGCCTTTCGGCCTTACCAACGCATCTAGCACATTCCAAACTTTGATGAATGAGGTATTCCACCAATACCTATGTAAATTTATTCTTGTGTCCTTACTACTCAATTATTTCTCAAGAGATCCAAGTGCTGCATTGCTCAACGCCAAGTCTCCTATCTTGGCCATATTATATCAAGAGATGGGGTTGCCGTAGACAAAAGCAAATTTGCAATGCTCACGTGGATAAGAAGTTGGCTAAAGAAACCCACATGGATAAGAAGTTGGCTAAAGGAAAATATATCAGAGGCATGGCTGCTAAAGATTAGGAGTTGTGGCTACTGAAAAATTAGAGTGTGACGACACGGTGGCTAGCATTGCATTATGCTCCAGCTTGCAGATTTCATATAGATTTCATTTTATTCAATTGTTATTTCCTATTTTTATGATAGTGGTTTAGATAGTGCAGTAGTGGTACCAACTATTTAGGAGTTGGTTATTGAACACTTTGTTTAAATTGTAAGTAGAGACATGGAGTAAGGCAAAGAAGAATTTTAAATTTAATTATATTGAGATCGTTAGGTTCTCTCTTAAACGAGCTCTTTATATATTTTCAAAATAGGTCATAAAGGAAGAAGGTTGGGTAAACACTATTCTTTATAAGTGGATTTCAAAGTCAATTGCCCTGTAACTCGATCATAGTCTTGGGACCATAACACATCCATACCTATAACCTTTATGAAGAACCCAATCTAGAATTTTATCATTTTGGTCCACTAACCACAACTAAAAGGTGGGTGATAAAACTGTTAAATCCCAATACATAGATTAGGACAACCAATATCTCCCTTTTCCTACTATCAATAATATGATTGAACATGCCTAAGGAAAGACATTAAGGATTTTCTTCAATTTAAATCATAATTAGCATGCTTTTGATGGTTAAATCAAGCCACCACACTTTCTATTCATTTCATTTATGCTAACCTAATTTAAACAAATGTTTCATTACGGTTCAAGTTTCTCCCAACTCAATCCCAATGAATACAATCCAAACGGTGAAGTTAACCATAATTATACCATGAAGCACCTACAAAAAAACTCATAGATTTTAACGGTTAGATCTTCCTAGATCAAGACAAAACCAAAACGGACCTGAAAATTGACAATATACTATTCTCTGATGAATAAATTATTGTAGGACTCTCTAATCCCAATCTTCACCATTCATAATGAAGAGCTCATCAATGTGACCCATATATCAAAAAATGCACAGGATCCGACGGTGGAAAAAGGCGGAAACTGCTAGCGACCATGACTGACCTGTAGGCAGATTTTCCTTGAAATGTTGTGAAGGCTATATCCCTCACACCAAACATTTAGATCCATGGTCAGATGTTAGAGGGTGGTGAGAACCATCATATATCCAAACACCAAACCAATCCAACGGTGAAAGTAAGAGATATGGCGGTTTGAATGTATGCTCTCAAAGTGCACTCTCTCTCCCCTCTTTTTTTTTTTTACCTTTCTTTCGGTCCTCCTAGTTAATTTCTGCACAATTTTGCTATTTATATAAAAAAATCTATCTATATGTACTAAAACACCCTTATATCAAGTTTGGGTATCTTTTCGTTCAACCAAATGCCTTTTTTAGGTCCTCTTTTAAAATATTATGCAAAAAAAAAAAATCTTTCTTTAAAATTTCTTTTCTAGTAATTCAATATTATTCCATTTTATTTTATTTTAACTAGTTCATCCCATTCTCGGTTCTGAATTATCAATAATTTTATTAATATCATCTAATTTGATCGGGAGTTTACAATTTACCACCATTTCTATTTTACTTCTCATTATTCAATTCATCATGGTGAAGTCTTTTGCTGGGGTTTTACAGAGTTTCCACCGAGTCATCTGCATATCTAAATTATAAATTTTTGGAGTTTCACACTAAGGGTCATTTTATCATTTGTACATAAACCCCTAACCTTCTGTTGCTTAAACATTGACCCCTCTTGGTCTTACGTATTTATTTTGTCCCTATAATTTTTCTTTCTAACAATTTAGCACTTTATTCACTTTTCATTTCCTTAATTTCACCATTTTTATCTTGATTTAGGTTTCTTTAATTTAATTTAACTCATTTTACTATCAGTTAAATTTCTCATATTTTAATAGTCTAGAAAAATTATAACCAGGGGTTTACACTATGAGTGATGCATTTTTTCCATGCACAACTAGTCGCCCTACTTAAAATCTCGCAGATCATTAGGTTTTCTAATAACTATAATACTAAATGGCAAGTCTTGAACCTTTCAAATCATATTTTTATGATTTATCCCAACACATATAAAACCGCTCTTCAATCCAGGAGCCAGATTTGATATTTGATGTTGTGCACGACACGATAAATACAAAAGAACAATTTGTAACCCCAACAAATGCAAGCTCATAGGGTCTAACAAAATGTTGTCATAAAGGCTAAATTGGATCCGAATGGGGAGCATGAGGCTAAATGATTACAAAGGTTTATAAAGAAACAAATAAAAAACGTGAAGAATGAAAAGCTTCAACTCAATGCTGAAAGGATGTAAAACAAAAGAGAGCAACAATGATTACCATTCAAAAATATATACACAAGTGGATTACAAGACATGCTTATTTTAAATTATTATCGGTACTACTTTCAAATAATGTTATTGGTAGCGATTTTTGGTGCGGAAAGAACTCTTAAGACTTAAACAAAAGGCTAATGAAATGACTAATTTAACTTTAGCTATTTAAATGGAGAGCTTAGAATCTGAGTTTTCAATAGAGGATTTAGTCGATAAAGATTTGATTCCTCACGGTGTAGAACTAATTCCAGCCCCATGATTTATTGATTGGGTTAAAGAATACGTGAATGATTTTGTGAAAGATAATGACATATTAATTATCCTTATTGGTGATTTAAGGATGAATCATCTTGAAGATAAAGGGCATTCATGATCCAGGCAATGAAAAATTATCAGATTCGATTTGTACCGTAATGTTCCTAACTATCTAGTTTTACAATAATAATCGTAACTCTTAATCTAACCATTGGATTGGACTGAAAATTTTCTTAGAGTTTCCAGTCATATTGTTAAATGTTGGTTTAAAGTTTTAGATCAATTGAAGTTCAATAAGGTAACACAACACATACTAGAAGTTGTTGTACGTGTTGTGTTATCTAGTTCCTTTTGATTTATGAACCTCTTATTTGTCGTGGATTCTTATCAATTTTTTTCAAATTTAAAAAAATATTAAGAATATAAAAAATGTGTTAAGCTTATTGGGTCTGGCATCTGTGGTGTAACAACCCAGCTTTTTCAAAGCTAATCGGTGGAATTTTTTTTTTAAGTTCTCGATACTTCTTATAATGGTATGCCGTGAATTAGTAATTAGGTTCCCTTCCTTATCATGGCATCATGCGGATATAGGTTTTGTAAATCAACATTCTTATAAGACGGATACCATTACCTAAAGCTAATCATTTATTCATCTTGACCATCCTTCAGGATATAATTAGTCGAAGCTAATCATTTATTCATCAACAATTACTCCTTTGATAACTTGGTATTTGTACTAACACAATATGGTGACATTCATAATAGAACATTTTATAAATTAACATTATGACAGAGGAAGGCGAAAACCACCTATCTATTCTACAACTAAATAAAAGTACACCTCCACGTTTGAGGAAATAAAGAGGTTGTTTGGATCAAGAAGTTCCTCATATACTAGGTTGATTCCTATCAATGTTGATCAAGTGCCCTTAACTATGATAACAATGGAGCTATTGCATAAGCAAATGAACCAAGGTCTCATCAATGATTCAAATAAATATTCAAGAAATTCTGTTTGATTTGAAAAATTAATGAAATGAAAGATGTAAAGATAGAGTAACCACCGAAGAGAATCTAGAAGATCCTCTTACTAAGTTACTATCCATGTAGAAGCATTAATGCTACATAGAGTAATATGGTTTTGGATATATAAGCGATTAGCTTTAGTGCAAGTGGGAGTTGTTGTTAGTTTAATATGTTTTATAGTCAATCGGTTGGTTACACATGACATTATTATATTCATTTAAAAACATATTTATTATTAATAAAGGCTTAATTTATCTTTAATATTCATATAATATTAGATTAATGAATCTAATAAATCTATGAATTTAGAGTAAAGATAAAGTCCATTAGACAAAAATGATTTGCAAAGAAAATTATAAAGTTATTATAAATATGAGATTTCTATTGCATCAAAACATTGTTCTAAAATGTTCCTAGTCGATGCTCTCTTAAATACTAGATATTTATTAGAATCGTAAAGACGGATACATATCATGTTCTTTCCTTTATGAAAGAAAGCAGTTGTTCTCATAAGCTGAGGTATAAGGGATACCTAGAACTAATATGTAGGTGCTTGTCATAAAACATGTACACTGAATTGACCCGCGTGAGAATTTCATATGGAGAGATCATCTGTGTCTATAGAAAGGCTCACGTGACGATTGTGTAAGTGATCTTTAGACTTAAGATCACTAAGTTATCTTATATAGAGAATGTTATCCTTTGATCCTGTTACATGTTATCTTAATCGAGGTAATGAAGGGGAAAATATTGGGTATAGTATGAACTATATGAAGATACTTGAGTGATTAAGAGAGGATTCATCATCATAAGTGAATCAAGGAAAATATTTCATCTATTCTCAAATAGTATTGACTGAGAAATACTTGGCCAAGGTGGAATAAGATTTGGAAAAAGTTTCAAATCTTATTCAAATGATCAATGATTATTATATAAAGAATAAACATGATTTAACATGGTAGACATACTCCATGTTTTAATGTTAAATTAGAACATTATTGATAAAAGGATATTAATTACACTGAGAAACTGATCACTAAAAGGTTATGTCATACCATTAATAACTTTTCTAATGTTTGGGATATCATGACACATTGTTAGACGATGCACTTGATCTTCAAATATAAATTAATCAATTATTGAATTGATAATAAATTAAATTGTTTAATTTATTTAATTTTATTTATTAGAATTATAGTTTATATTTGGGCCAACATATTATGAATCTAATGGGTCAAACATTAAGAACTATTATTTAAAAATTAAACTAGGATGATTTAATTAAGTATGACTTGATTCGAATATATTTTAGATATTAAGGACTATAATATAATTAATACATAGATATATTTCTAGACCTAGAAAAATCAAATAAGAACTTGATTGATTTAATTTCTAAAATTATCCTGAATTAATATACATAGTTTATATTTGGGCAAATTGATATTTTGTCAATTTATAGGTTTTTTAAATTTCTCTATAAATATTAAATTATGCCTTTTATTTTTTGTAGTTGTCTGTTAGACAGAAAAACTACGTAAATCACAGAATAGAGAGCTAGCATTCTAGGCATAACAATCCCTTATAAATAGGGATTTATGAGATTTCTTACTAGTAGTTTGTGTGGATTACCGTTGAAGGTCAGACAATTGGACAACTTGCGACAATCCAGCTTTTAAAAAATTATTCAAAATAAAAAAATCAAATCTTTTGATAATATATCCCTAAACAACTCTAAATTTATTTAATAATATCCTTAAATATTTTAAATAATTTAATTTTATTATTTTCACAGTGTATACAAGATTCAAGAACTTTTGCTCATGAAACGTGGTCGCTACGAGAACCCAAGGACAGATTGCAGTGTCATTTTCGTATCAGACGAGTTTTTGTGTTTCGAGTGTAGAATTAATTCCCAGGAATCCGCATGCCTAAGTTCAGGAATTAGTGGGCTGGCCCAAAACAAAATTCTTCACTCAATACCAAACTCATGGACCTCGTAATAACATGACCATATGGGCTTATACCCTTTAACAGCCTGCAGAAGAAGAACCCAAAACCTGGAAGCATCACTAGTCCAAACTTGGTGGTTGCGTCTGTACCAGGGTTACTCATTTCTGATCAGTGATGTGAAACAGCATACATTGCGGCCAAGAACAAGATGAGCGGAGCTGTAATTCTACCAATTAAATTCACTTTCCAAAGTTAGGTGCATCTTTTCAATGCTATGTACTGGTATCTTCGCCGAAAGAAAAGACGGAGATCTATAGAGTCAGTAGACGGAAAAAATCATAAAGATATGTATGTTTCTAGTACTTGTTGATTATAGTTTTTTCTTTGTTATTTCCTTAAAAAATCCAGTTTCCAAAGAGGATTGCTTCCTTGCTTTAAAATTCTGCTAGTTTATTTCTTTTGATTCTGACTCCAAAGAGGACAAGTTATTTTGCCGATTTCCGCTCCCTTTCAGGCTATTCTACTTAGTTTTGACAAAACCAAAAATTCTGTACGAGTTCACCACGGTTTGAGACATTTATGGAGTTGGGTTGTGACACCTAACGAGATCCAAAAATAATAAATATCTGTCCTAAATATCAGCTCTTGATCCAAAAACAACAAACCTCTTTGATGCTGAGCCATTGTCTGAAGGGATATTCTTGGGAAGACATGGTGCTGATGGGATCCGAGTGAGATTTCAATCGTTGAAAAAGATTAAAATAAAGGTTATGACTTCCAATGGCTGTTAGTTGAAAAAGATTTGATGTTTTTTATGACTTTCAATGACTGAAATTTTACATCAATGAGATCTGACAGCGCAGTCTGCTCTCTCATTGAATACGTGATGGTGTTTTGCTCGTGATGTGCAAAAAAAGTCTCATCTAATACAATCCACTTCAAAAAATTTCATTTAATTTTTGGCAACGTCCTCGAAGAGACAAATTATACAATATGAACCTGATGTTTTACTGTATGTTTTTTTACTGTTTATTAAAATACAGCGCATTACAAATTAGAATAATATAACGATATGGTTGTTCTTGTCGGAAAAAAAACTTTCTAGGCATATAATTAGGGATGAGATTGTTTTGTCAATATGATATATTTCGCATTAAAAAAATAATTGGTATAAAATAATGCGTTGGGGTTTTTTGGGGTCTGACGTTGGAGAATATCATGGCTGCCAGATACCTAACACTAGGGTTAAGCATGTCTGTCATACCCTAGATACTAGGGTCAAACCCGCTTGTTTGGATCTGCAGACCCCCGCGTCAGGGTCTAACATCACACATGGTTGTCAGACCCATGCAAACATATCTTCATTATTATATACAAATCATCACAAAAATCCAATTTAATGTTTTAGATCTAAAAATTCAAATCATATCTTCTCATTGAAATAGTTCATGTTTTATGTTTATTAATTTGTTGTTCCTTGAATAGATATTCTATCTTCTATTATTAATATGATTATCGTTGTTGTTATTTGTATTATTATTATTATTATTATTATTATTATTGAAGTAAAATTGGGCTAGGCATTTTGGCGGACCTAGCTAATGTGGGTCAAAAAATTATTTATAAATAAAATATAAATAATTTATAAACAACAAACCATCACAAAAATTTAATTTAACGTTTTAGATCTAAAAATTCAAATCATATCTTCCCATTGAAATGGTTCATTTTTTATATTTATGAATTGTTAACGGTGAGACTCAAGGTTCTTGGGTTTGACATTGCCGTCAGACCTAAATATTTTTAAAAAAAAAATTAAAAAAATTATTATTAACTCGCTGCAAAATGCAGGCTAATATACTAGTTACTACCCTAAATATTATTCTCTTCTTCCTTTTCTTGGTTTTGTTTCCGTCATAAAGATAGTGATATATTTATTTGGTTTATATTATAAAAAAATCACTATCTTTTATCAAGGAGAAAAAAGATTAAAAAAAAAATCTAAACTCCTTGCCTTTTATATTGTTTCTTAAAAAATTAATTTGAATACGTGAAAAAATGACTTTTAAGTTTTAAGCACTATAAAACATTCTTATTTTGAGTATATCTTTATTATAACAAAAGTTAAATGGCATGGGGAAAATCACTGTAGATCAAGAAACTTTTTACTATGGATTGTAATAATAGTTTCATTTTTAACTTCTCATCTTTTCACAAGACATTTCTTAGGGTTTCTTTTTCTTCCTCGGTAAATGGATGGCACCTGTGCCATTAAGAAGGCGCGTGTGACACTTCCAAATCTAGTTATCAGCCATCTCAGTAGTAGCGCAACTGTGCCCTTTTTCATATGGTTTGGCGCATGTAGACAGATAATGATTGGATTGTTGTCGATGATGAATTGTTGGTATCTTTCTTTCTTTTCTCTTTTCTGATAACTAAAATGCACAATTGTCCTCTTTATTTGTTGTTTGTCAAATAAGGCATGACTGTCAGACCCAAGTCGCTTGGGTTTAGACCTAAGTGCCTAGGTATGGCAACCAAGCCAGACCCGAGCATCTAGGTCAAAATATTTAAAAATTTTCAAAATCACAATTAGACTACAAAAACAAACACGCTTCATTCAAGCAAGATTTTTCATTTATTTGAACAACTTATTTTATAAATTTGTTATATTCAAAGAGGAAAGAAAGGAAAAAAAAAATATTGAGTTCTAACTGATTTATTTCAAGTCTTTAAAAATAAACTTTCCTTTTTTGTATGCATCATGGGTGAAAATATTAATTTTATGTTTCCATCCAAGTGTTGGATAGTTTTTTAAAGAGTTCATGCTTTTTAAAATTTGAGATGTCGCATTCTAACTATCAAAGTTTGTTATAATGAGAGTTTATTTTACATTATAACTATTAGTATATATGAAAATTTGAAATATATGATCATAAGAGAACTTTTGAATTGATACATTATGTTGTAGGAAAATAAAATACATTGTCCTTTTGACTATCTTAATTTGTGCAATTTTGTAGATGATTTCTTCACTAAAATTAGAGATTAATAAAAACAAATGAGTGAATTTTAGGGATGCGTGTGGCAACAATATCAGACTCAAGGTACTTAGGTTTGACAACCATGTCATACCCAAGCGTCTTGGATCTGGCAACCATGTCAAACCCAAGCTACTTGAGTCTCGCAACCATGTTTGAGTCTGACATTAAGAAAAAAACATATGGATCTGACATGGTTGCGAAGCCAAGACGCTTGGAGCAAAAATAAAATTAAAAAATATTAAAAAAACATTAAAAAAAAAAGGAACCTAAATCTATATTTTGAAATTTTAAGGATCAATTAACTGGTTTTATTGATCTACAGAAAAAAGGAATAAGTTATAATTAACGCTCTCAAACTCACCTTTTGTTGTTTAAATATAGTTATCAGACCCGACCTGACATGTCTGGTCAAGGCAGGACTCGGGTGACCCAGCAGAACCTAGTAGAGACCTTTTTTTTTCAAACATGTTTTTCCCCTAGCTAGAGGCCCCTTTTTTTCATTTTTTTCATCTGGTTACTAACTAATATCAAAGTTCACTATATAAATACTAGAATAATGTTTTATTTTTTCAATATAAGATTTGAAGCTTATTAATATATGTACTCTATATTCACAAGAAAAAGGTTGTGTTTCTTTAATGTGGGATAAAAAAACCTTTTTGGTTTAAATACTTCAACTTAATAGGATAAAATAATATTTTTTCATTGTGGAATAAAAAAATCTTTTGAAATAATCTTTTAGCTTATATTCACATGAATTATTTTTTAATTTTTTCATATGAAATATTAAAATCTCAAATATTTTTTTTTAATTTTCTGGGATTGACCCACGTCAAGCCAGGCATAAAAAAAATGGCACACCTATGCCTGGGTATGGCAACCACACCAGACCCAAGCTACTTAAGTATGACAATCATGTTTGGGTTTGGCATAGGCGCCAGACTCAGGTACAGGTCTGACATGGCTGACAGACTCAAGGTGTTTGGGTTTGGCATAACTGTTAGACCTACGTATTATGGGGTCTGATATGATAGCCAGACACAAGACACCCAAGTCTGACAAAGAGTTTCATGGAGGTTTAAAAATTAACTCACTTGATTAGATTTAATAACATTATTAAAACATTCTTCATATTCTTAATATTTTTTATATTTTAAAAAAATTGATATTGACCCGTTGTGAAGCGCGGGTCAATATATTAGTATTTATTAACTCTCGTGTATACAAAAAGTGTAAAAAGTATATAATTAATAATTATATTAAGTCCAAAAATTATTCATCAAAAAATATATCAACTAACTATTCTATTTCAACATATGTCAAGTTAAATCAACCCTTTTGGCAGCTTCAAAATTGATTATGATTATTATATATTTTAAAGTTACGTCTTAATTTTTTTCATTTAACTACGTAATAATAAAAATATATATTCATAAAAATAATAATGATTTAAATTATGGAAGAAAAAAAATATATTTTTATAGCCAAAATTATCTTTTTATATTCATTTATTTTTTTTATCTTAACAAAACATGTCTTTTTTTATTAGGAACATGATTTTTGAATAAATGATAAGAGAATTTTTAGCATGTATATTTTCCACTATTCATGCTTGATTTTTAAATATTTTAGATATGTTACATAAGACAATTAGAATGTTGAATCTCCTTTTAAACTATTAACCTCGTGGGAAATTAATGTGTTTTTAGATATTAGGTTACTGAACAGGCAGAGCCCGACAGTGAAACTGAACAGTGATTTATTATGTGCTGCAAAAAAAGCTATCAACTTAGTTCCAGATGTTTGTCACCATTTTCAAATAGCTGAGATGAAGGTATAAAAAACATATGAATGGCATATAACTAAGTTTTGTTGTTTTGAAGCCCAAAAAGTGAGTTGAAAAACAAGGATTGAACCAACCCGAAATTCCTGCACTGCAAAGACTGTTTCAGTTTATGGCCCATATCTTAAGGCTCAAAGGTCCACAAATTTCAAGATTAATGTGGTTGGAAAGAAAAGTTGATTCTCTACAATTTCTCCAGAAATAGAGATCTTTGAATTCGCACGTTTCCTACCTCAAATCTGGCCCACAATGTCTGGGTAGGAAGGAATTCAATGCAGAAAAAGAAACTTTCCTCATTACTGCAGGGGTAGAACAACCACAATATAAAAGAAGAGAAACGGGGTCTGAAAAACAGAGGGGAGACACTTAGAAACCCTATAACATAGCAAAGAAAAACAGAGGAGGCGGTAACAACAGAAACAAAAAAAGAATAGAGGCAAAAATATTGAAGACTGGGAGGACACCTATCTATTCCTGAAATTCTCTGCTTTTGAGTGATGTTCATCGTATCAAGTTTATTTCTCTTTAATTTAACTATGGAATAGACTTTTATTCTGGGATTTTTTATGCAACCATACTATGAATATGTGAACAATTTCTTCGATTGAATTATTACATTAAGATGTTGAGTATTTCATTCTATGTGTAATGCTTGCGTGTGTTTGGCCAACATCTGCATGATTTAGAATTCAATTTGAAACTAAGAAGTGATAATTGTTTTAACTATTGTTTGAAATACCTTAAGAAATCTATAGGATAGAGATATCCTAGGAACTTTTGTAATCGTTACAGGTTTTACATTATTTAATAAATTTTGACAAGTTCAGAACTTTCATAGAGTATATGAAATTTGTTTGTCAAAATAATTTATTGATGCTTGAGAGAGATTAATATTTACATTAGGAAAACCTGATTATCAACATTAGGAGTAATTAATTTAATCGAGAAAGTTCACATAAGCATAGTTACGATAAGTCAGAAATCCTAGAATTAGTACAATTGAATTCATTAATATTTAATCATTTAGTTGTTTGTTTTTTAATCATTAATTTTTGTTTCATAAACTATCTCATTCGATTTCTCGAATAGATCATAATTTAAAAGACTTTGGTAATTAGTAGTAATTTTTACAAATCCTCATGGGACGATATTCTACTCATCACTTTATTACTTGTTACGATTCATGCACTTATGAAATTAACCAACAATAAAAACTAAAATCAATTAAAATATTATTTGTAAAAACTTCCAATAATTTAAATTCATGAGAAAAAAAGATGTATCTCTTTAATTAAAAGCCATTTTTTCATACATCTCTTTTTTTGTTTTGATTAAAATATTTTTTTATACCAGAAAAATTACCTTTTAAATAAAAACATGATTTGAAAAGCAAGTTTCAATTGATTAAAAAAAAAACATATCTCTATAATTTTAAAGTGAAAGTATGAAAAAATAAAAGAATAATTAATCTGATAAATTTATATAAGAATTAACAATAAAAAAGTAAATATTTCATCCTTGTCAATGAGGAACTTTAAAAAAAAAAACTTCATATATAATTATTCATAAAATAAGTTGTAATATTACCATCAAAATCTCCGATCCTATTTGAAAACAATGACATATATAATTAGAGAACTTTTTAATATCATTTTAGTAATTTTATTTTAAATTTTTTTTCTAAAATAAAAAACATTTAAGAGTTGAAGGGTTATTTAAAAAAAGCCAAGCTCGCCTGGGTTTGTAAAGACAGATCCTAACGTATGGTTTGAAAGAAAAAAAGCTTAGGCATGCTTGGTTGTTGAACCCCTAAAACATAATGTTTAACTTGTTTTCACCTAAAAAAAAACATAATAAAAATCTCAAGAATCTTATTTTCAATTCAAAAACAATCTCCAAACAGTATAAAACCTTAAAATCAAATTTTCTTATTTTATTTTGGACTCCAACTTAATTTTTCCCACATAGTAAAAGGACAAATCATGTATATCAAACTTCTTTTTCTTAGATGAAGTTGCTGAGGGAATATCAATATTTGTTTTGGTCAAAACTTGACCAATAAAAAGCTTTTTCTTTTCTAATGACTTTTTAACCCCTCGCTCAATGTAAAGAGATAAAAATAAAAAGAAAAATGAAGTTTCAAATTAAAATATAAATGCCTAAAAGTACAAGAACCATTATAAAAACCGAAGATAACAAAATGAAAAGCCACCAAAACTATAGGGGATAAAATATGAAAATATGAAAAATCAAGTGGTCAAAATGGATTTTTATAGAACAATGAACAGTGTTATTTACCCGCCCAATATCTCAAGGTAATTTTCAAAATCTATTTGTAATTTTCAAAATCGAGTGGTCTTTCGTATAAATATCTATTTTGATTATAAAAGAACTAAATACAAATAGATTTGATTGTAAAAGATGATTAAAATAAATAATTAAAAGACCACTCGAATTTGAGTTTTAAGATCCTAAAAACTTATTTCAACCATTTATTTTTTTCATCTGAAAATATTTAAAAAACACCCTAAGAACCTAAATAAATCAGTTTTTTTTCACATAACACCCTTAAATAAGTCAACATCTCAAAATTAAATAGAAAAAAACACTTTTTCCAAGCCTTGATCTATTTTTTTATGGCAAGATTAATGTTTTAAAACACTTAAATAGTATTCTTCTCATAAAAAGGAATCTAGTAACACAAAGATTGATTTTATTTTTTTATTTTTGTTAAAATTTAATTAACGAGCACTTTCTCTCACCTCCTTTTATTTTCAATGAACTTCTCTCTTTTTCCTCAAAACTCAAAGATTAAGAAGTAAAACAAATAAAGTTTATAATCAAATTATAAAATCATAAAACTAAAGGGATTAAAAATGAGCTAAAGGAAAATTTTAGACAAAAATGAGTTGTTTGGTGAGAATTTGAAAAAAGCCCATTTTTTTTTCTATTTTACCTCTCTTTCTCTTAATTTTTTAATACTGTAAATTGAAATCTCATTTCATGAAATGGCCTCCAATTCAATTTTGAAATTTCTTCAAACACCTTAAATCGTCGAGAAATTAAGGGAAAAAGAAAACACCAAGACATAAAATATCACAAACATCGTATGGAAGCATAAAGTTAGGAAAAAAAAAAGTTTAGTGAATAAAAAAATAATGTTGTTCATTGAAAAATACCATCCACTGAGAAAAGAAAAAAAATAAAGAACAGTAAAAGACAATTTTTTTAGATGTATTGTATAATTGTATAATGGTGTAGTTGAAGAGAAAAACTACAATTAATTTTTAAATTATTGTCCTTTTTGCCAAAGTTTTCACCATCGTGGGCTTAAAATTCAGTGATTGATGAAATTGTGTTCAGCCACTAAAGAAAAATCCTTTTAGCTTCAATTAGCAGCATAAATTCAATCTTGTATCATTTACATTCACACCACGACTTGATCAACATCTCATATCAAATTATTCAACTTTTGAATATATCACATCCTCAATAAAGAACATAATATCCCTTTCCAAGACAGGCTCCACCACTAGATTTCTAGTTCTACGATATACATTCCACATTATTATGTTCATCTTTTCCATTGTCACCAGACAAGCAGCTGAGAACTGGGTCTGCCACCACTAGCTAGCCAAGAAGGAAAAAAAAAACGTTCGCAAAATTCTGCACTCGTGTGATTTATGTGATCCTGTCTATGCATGTGCCAGAAAACCCATCACAATCTACAGAGAAAATCTGTCCATGATTCTGTAGGCGCCGCAAATCTATGGAGGAGGCCCCTCCCTGGTCTGCTCCTCCCTCAATTGTATGCATCTCACCGTCCTCCTTTTCAGTGCCAACCTGTTTCTTCTACCATCTTTGACCATCAATCACAAATGATCGAATTCTGATGGTCCATGCGCCTTGTATATTGTCTAGGAGAAGTCAATAAACTCTAATATTTGTCAAGTTCGTTTATCTCCGGCCAGCCCTAATAGACTTTCCTGCCATTCAATTCTCGTTCTTTCATCCCAGCTCGGTATTGATTTTAAAGCCCTTCCATTAAAATTTTTAGGTTGCAGTTTCTTTCGAATGAGATCTATAATTACAGATGTTAGTTTCTTTTAATTACGTGATAAAGACCTAAAAAAAGGATTACATTACGTAATCCTCTTCTTCTAGCCATCCTTAGCATCAGAATAACATGCATGGATTATATCATATATAAACACAAAAATTACTACATTATAATATAATGTCATTAATTATATGCATATATAATTTTAGGTCGGCGAGTTGCTATAGGTGCAATTTTATTTGGACCTACACAGGTCTATTTCATATCTTCTTTATTTTTGTGTCAAATAATATATAAATTAATGGAATACTGATTGGGTCAAAGTATAATATAATATAGAATTTTAAGCTGATAGCTTAACAAGTAGAAGAAGAAAAGTGAAGAAGAGAATATATAACATAGAGAAGAGGAGAATGAATTGCTTATTGTGTTATTACTTGAATATCATGAAATTAACCCAACAACATTTATACAATACAATCTCTTTAACTAACTTGACTAACTTCCAAGACTTCCAATTACTTCTCAACTGATTAACTATCTACCCCAACTACTATAACAACATGAATCACATGCTTAAAATTAAATTCCTACCAATCCATCTTGCAACTGCTACTGCTGCTGTTATTATAAATATTTTTATTATAACACGTGCAAAATATAAAAATACTCATTTCTTTAAGTGATTCTTGACCTCAAGAATCTACACAAAATTCTAGAAACTGCATCTAAATCTTCTTTAATTCTTTCTGTATTGCATCCTCAAGAAAAAAAATTGGACTATTGGATCAATCCTACCACCACAATCTTATTTTCTATTTTCATAAGATTTCTATCTAAGACTGCTATAAGATAAATTTTTACCCTGCCTCCTTCATCTATTACTGGTAATATAGATGAAACAACAACTGCCTCTCTAACCTTATTTTTTAACAGTGAAACATGAAAAACAAAGTGTTCTAAACTCCTTTATGGTAATTCTAGCTTGTAAGTCACAACCCCATTCATTTTAATGACTTGTTATAGACCATAATATCTAAGATTCAACTTGAAGTTCTTCCTGAAACACACATTGCCCTGTCTATCTTGTTATAACTTGAGAAATACTCAATCTTCTTTTGCAAATTCTTATTCAGATCTTTTCTTATATATCAATTGTCTTATCTTGTTCCTTACACCTTTCAACTAACTCTTAACATTAGATCTATGTTAACTCTCCTCTATACCAACTCTTATACAAAAGCAACTTGAATGGCATCAATATGGATCATTTCTCTAGTTGATGTTTCATAACCATGTAGAAATTGAAAAAGAGTCATTCTAACATCTAAAGGGAAGCTTTTATTTTACCACCATTATGCTAGAGACAACCACAAGCACCATCTCTTTGGTTTATGCATGATCATGCATCACATATTTGTTTCTAGACGCTGATTCATCCTTTCTAATTTTCCATCAGTCTTTGGATGGTTAGATGTACTCATAAGCAACTTAACACCAAGCTTCTTGAACAGTTCTCTAAGGAAAATACTTGTAAAGACCTTGTCTCTGATAATAATTATGATAGCAGGAAACCTATAGAACTTGTAAAAGTGGTTCAGAAAGATTTGAGCGGCATCTTGAGCTAGAAAAGAATGAGCCAATGCTATAAAATGCCTATACCATGTAGACTTGTTTACAATTACCATAATAGTATCTTTCCCTTCTAACCTTAGTAAACGTTCCACAAAGTCTATAGTATTGTCTTTTCAAGTGCCTTTTGGAGTTGGAAATTGTTGTAACAGTCTTAGGTAAGCCATCATCTCCCTTTAGCTTGTTTACAAATGTCATATTACTAAACTAACTTCTTCACCAATTTCTTCATTGATGGCCAATATAAGTGAGCATTGAGCCTCTTGTAAGAATTATGGATTCTAACATGACTTTCAATGTAAGAGTTATGTGCAAACTTGATTAAGTACTCACTTAATGCTCCTTTGTCTCCAACTACAATTCTTTCTTTATACTTCATAATTCCCTCTATGTGAGTATAAAATGGATACTTATTAGCATCAATCATCTTGTTAGCCATAATCTCCTATAATATGATATCTTTTTTTGTAAGAATCATATATCTTCTTATACCAAGCTGACACCACTCTAGTTACTACATTTAAGATGCCAACTTTTTTGCTTTCAATTCCCTGCTTGTCATTTATATAATTGTTTCTTCTAGAGAGAGCATCTGCAACCATGTTTTTTTTTCCTCTTCTATATATAATATGATAATTCAGTCTCAACAACTTAGTCAACCTTTTTTTTTTCTTGAATTGTTATACAAATCTTTTGATTCAATATGTACTTAAAACTCTCATAATTAGCTTGAATTATAAATTGTTTCTTTTCCTCTCCTATATATAATATGGCAATTTAGTCCCGACAACTTAGTCAGTCTTTTTTTTTCTGAATTGTTATATGAATCTTTTGATCCAATAAGTACTTAAGACTCTCATGATTAGCTTGAATTAAAAATTGTTCTTTCTCCAAATATTACCTTCATTTTTCCATTTCCATCATAATTGTCAGATACTCCTCATAAATAGACAGTCCCAAGTGTCTTATTCCCAAAGCCTTCTTGAGAAATGCAAGGGGCCTTCCTTCTTGAGAATCAATGGGTCTTTTTGAGCATTGCCTCTAATCCTATAGCACATGCATCTATCTCTAACACAAATGTCTTATTAAAATTAGGTAAAGCCAGAACTGGAGCCTCATAAAAGGCCTTCTTTAGAAGATCAAAAGCTTTATGTGCTCCATCATGCCACCCAAAGTTATTTTTCTTCAACAAATTTGTCAATATTTTGCTAATAGCACCAAATTTTCTAATAAACTTTTTATAATTGCTAGCTAAACCCAGAAATACCCTAAGTTCCTTGAAGGATTTAGGAACTGGCCAATTATTCATTGCCTCAATCTTCTTAGGGTCAGTTACCACTCCTTCCTAAGCACTCACTTGTTGCTCATCAAATGTGCACTTGGATCTTTTTGTATATAATTGGTTGGTATTGAGAGTTTCTAAAACATGTTTTAAATAATTCACATGTGATTTTGAAGAAGAGTTGTTGTAAATCAAAGATATCATTACATAACACTATAACAAACTTTCTCAAGAAAGTTTCTAAAATATCATTCATTAATACCTGAAAAGTTACATGTACATTTGTCATTCCAAATGGCATTACCTTGAATTCATAATTTTTTTGGTGAGTTTAAAATACAATTTTTTCCATATCCTCTTCATTTATACAAACTTGATGATAACCAGACCTTAAGTCCAACTTGGAAAACAACTTAGAGCCCTGTAGCTCATTCAACAAATCATTAATCAATGAAATCGAGAACTTATTCTTTATTGTCACTTAATTCATATGTTTATGATCCACACAAAAGCACTATGTATTATCATTTTTCTTACCAACAATACAGGTGAAGCAAAAGTACTCATACTTTGTTAAATTATTCCACTTTGCAACATCTTTTTTACAAGCCTCTTAATTTTTCCTTTATAAACAAAAAAACTTTTATAAAATCCGCAACAGATTGGTTGCACTTTTGGTTTAAAAGGAATCATATGATCAAACTTCCTAGCTAGTGGAAGACCT